>ERZ761602.253-NODE-253-length-125822-cov-16.742794_pt1 | contig 125822 bp, 110 predicted proteins | sample MGYA00512165_ERZ761602 | MGnify/ENA primary metagenome ERZ761602 (study PRJEB28899, sample SAMN02445085) | bioreactor sludge metagenome | biome: EBPR sludge; isolation source: Thorneside wastewater treatment plant | place: Australia: Brisbane, Thorneside...
CGTCACAGTCGTCGTCCAGGTTGTTGCAGCGCTCGCTGACCACCGAACCCGCGACTATCTGCGCCAGCGCGAGCTGGAGCTCGAGCTGGTTGTTCACGAGGATCGCCTGCCCGGTGCCGCCCGCGGCCGCGATCGAGTTCAGGTCCATGCGCGTCTGGCAGTTCGGGTTGCCGGGCGGGCACACGGCGAAGCCGATCACGTAGACCGGCACGTCGTAGTCGGCGACGAACACGCCGGCGCCGTTGGTGAAGCTCATGTTCTGGAACGTCCCCGCGGCGGCCACAGCGTTCGCGACCGTCTCGCAGCTCTCACCGCCATCGGTCAGGAACACGACCGTGTGCTTGCGGCACGGCGTGCGCGTGTCGGCTTGAGCGTTGGCGAAGACCGAGGCCCGCATGTTCCGCAGCGACGCGGCGATCGGGGTCCCTCCTTGCGGGCGCAGCTCGACGTCGGTCGAGAAGTTGGGTTGCGAATGGTCGATCCACGAGAAGATCTGGCTGTAGTTGTCGGCGAACCCCGTCGCCGGGAAGTTCACCAGCTGCTCGCCGCCCGTGCAGGTGCCCGTGTAACGCATGAAGCGATGCGTCGGATCGGCCTGCGGGTAACACGTCACCGTCGAGCTGTTGAGGTTGCTCACCGCGCCCGTGCGGACGCGATCGAGATCGTACATCTCGCAGACCGCGCGGTTGTAGGTCGTGGAGAAGTCGCAGGCTGTACACGCGAAGGTGCTCGGCGATCCGGTCCAGGTGAAGATGCCGCACTGCCCCTCGAACCCGGCGGCCGTCGGTCCGTCGACGAGGTCAGCGTCGAGCGCGCACACGTTCGACGTGCCCGCGTTGTTGTCGTGGTTCTCGCAGGTGAGCGGCGAGGTGCAGTTGCCGTCGACGGTGCAGTTCTGGCCGCCGGTGATCTGCGTGTAGCGCCACAAGGAGAACTCGACCTCGCCGAACGTCGCCGTGACGTCCTGCAGGGCTTCCTTCGCCTGATACATGCGGCTCTCGTTGGCCTGGCCGTCGCCGTTCAGGTCGCACCCGGGGAGCTCGGCCGAGCCGTCGCCCCGCGTCGGGATTCCCTCCGTCACGGTCATGTTCGCCGTGCACGACGTCTGGCCCGACACGCTCTGCAGGCAGACCCGGTAGAGGTCGGCGCACGTGTTCGCGACCGTGGATGGGCCCGTCCAGTTGCTCGCGCACGATGCGCGGAAGTTGATCGTGTCGCGTACGCAGGCGTTGCAGCTCTCCTCCGCCGCGGTGCGGTTGCCGGTCTGTGTGCAGGGGTTCCAGAGGGCCGAGCAGTTCTCCTGGAGGGTCACGATCTGCGGCGTGAGCAGCATCGAGCCGGAGCTGTCGACCATCACCGAGATGCGGTTCTTGACCGGCTGCGCGCTCGCGATCCGCGCGCTCGTGATGAGCGCGGCGCAGATGGCGAACAGACTTGCTACGCCGATGCGGTAGGAGTGACGCATCCGGACTCCAAGGCTAGGTGTCTGGATCCCGTGCCCTCACACGGTCCTGGGCCGATTGTATGGAATCAGCCGCCTCGGCGTACAGCGCTAACGCGAAAGGTCGAAGGGTAGCGATCGGGATGCGGACTTTTCGTCCGAGACCTCGTCCGGGTGTTCCTGGAGGAAGCGGATGAACATGTCGAGGAACGCCGTCTCGTCCTTGGACATGGGAAGGAACGAAAGTCCGACCTGGAAGTGCTCACCCAGCCCCGTGCACCACACGACCCTCGCCGGCAATGAGAGCGGTTCGGAGATTCCTTCGGCGCTGAAGATGAGGGCGATGAGGACGTCGATCTGCTGGCCGCGGGCCGGCTCGGCGTCGAGGTCGGCGCACAGCCCACCGCGAGACAGGTTCGTGGTCCTCCCGCGGGCGATGACCCCGGCCCTGGTCCGGAGGGTCACCTCCGTACCGATGGCATACCGGGGGTGCTCTCGATCAGTGGTCACGCGCGCTACGTCAATTGGGGCATCTCCTCGTTCCCTCGGCAAGTTTTCGGGGGATGTCTGCGTCCCGATCCCCGAGGCGTCCCCCGGTGCGGAGGTCGAGGAGCGCCCAGGCTTCGTCGGCGTCGAGCTGTCTCTCGGGTGCCTCCGCCGCCTCGAGCTCCGCACGAAGCCAGCGGAAATAGAGCACCGTGACCTCCTCGTCGAGTGCCACCCTCGCCCGGGCGGTCTCCCGCTCGAGCCCGGCCAGCCTTGGCTCGGCCGGCTCGTAGAGCAGCCGGTCGAGTCGCCAGGACAGCCTGGCCTCGAACACCACCCGGTTGCCGACCTCATCGGGGACCACGGCGTAGCGCTCGTCATGCCAGTCCAGCGCCCGCGCGCCGCGCAGCGTCACCCAGGGCAGCAATCCGGCGAGGCGGGCGCGACGCCGCCACCGGAGCTCTTCGTCCAGCCCCGCGTGATGCCGTGCGGCCCGCTGGACCTCGCGAAGGGAGGGCGCGCACGGGTCGGCGTGAGCGATCGCGACGGCACCGAGCAGCCACGCCGCCAGGGTCCCGAGCGCCAGGATCCACGCTAGGGTCCGAGCATGGCGACCGAGCTTTCCCCGAGCGCGCGCACGGTGCTCGCCCGCCGGTACCTGCGGGCGTCCGGTGGACACGTCGAGACCGCCGACCAGATGTTCGACCGGGTCGCGAGCGCCGTCGCCGGCGCCGAGGCGGTCTTCGGTGCCACGCCTGCGCAGGTCGCGGCCGTCGCCGGTCGCTTCGCGGCTCGGATGCGATCCCTCCAGTTCCTCCCCAACTCGCCGACCCTCATGAACGCCGGTCGACCGCTCGGACAGCTCGCGGCTTGCTTCGTCGTGCCGGTCGGCGACTCGAGCCACGACATCTTCGCGGCGCTGGGATGGGCCGCCGAGATCCAGAAGAGCGGCGGTGGCACCGGATTCGCCTTCTCGCGCCTGCGTCCCGCCGGCGATCCGGTCGAGTCCACGGGCGGCGTCGCGTCCGGTCCCGTGTCGTTCATGCACGTGTTCGACTCCGCCACCGAGGCGATCAAGCAGGGCGGGACGCGGCGCGGCGCGAACATGGGCATCCTGCGCGTCGATCATCCCGACATCCTCGACTTCGTGTCCGTGAAGCTGGATCCCGCGCGGATGCGCAACTTCAACCTCTCCGTCGCGGCGACCGACCGCTTCATGGCCGCCGCGGCTGCCGGGGAGACGTTCTCGCTGGTGAATCCGAGGACCGGCGAGCACGTACGCGAGCTCGAGGCGAGCGCGGTCCTGGATCTCATCGCGACGGCCGCCTGGACCTCGGGCGATCCCGGCATGGTCTTCATCGATCGCGTCGAGGCGACCAACCCGACCCCCGAGCTGGGCCGGATCGAGGCGACCAACCCGTGCGGCGAGCAGCCCCTGCTCCCCTTCGAGGCGTGCACGCTGGGCAGCATCGATCTCGGGCGCGTCGTGCGCGACGGCGCGATCGACTGGGGCGCGCTCCGGGGTTGCATCCACGACGCCGTGCGTTTCCTCGACGACGTGGTCGAGGCCAACCAGTACCCGCTGCCGGCGATCGCGGCGGCGACGCGGGCGACGCGGAAGATCGGCCTGGGCGTCATGGGGCTCGCCGATCTGCTCGTCGAGCTCGGTGTCCCGTATGATGATCCGCGTGCGCTCGAGGTCGGCGAGCAGATCGCGGCTTTCCTCGAGGACGAGTCCGTCGCCGCCTCGGTCGCCCTGGCGGCCGAGCGCGGGCCTTTTCCGGCGTTCTCCGGCTCGCGCTGGGCCGCGGCGGGTCACGCGCCGCTTCGCAACGCGACCACGACGACGGTCGCGCCCACGGGCACCATCAGCATCATCGCCGGATGCTCGAGCGGGATCGAGCCGCTCTACGCCGTCGCCTACGAGCGCAACGTGCTCGAGGGCGAGGTGCTTCCCGAGCTTCACCCGGGGTTCGCGCGCCGCGCGCAGGCGCTGGGCATCCTCGACGAGCCCCTCCTGGCCGACATCCGGCGGCGCGGCGGCGTGCGCGGGCTCGATCGGGTTCCGGCGGACCTGCAGCGACTGTTCGCGACGGCGCACGACGTTCCCGTCGAGCAGCACGTCCGGATGCAGGCGGTCTTCCAGCGCCACGTTCACGCCGCGGTGTCGAAGACGATCAACCTTGCGCACGACGCGACGCCGGCCGACATCCGCCGGGCGTACGAGCTCGCCTACGCGCTCGGGTGCAAGGGGATCACCGTCTACCGGGACGGGTCGCGCGCGAGCCAGGTGTTGAGCTTTGGCGAGGGCGCGCAGCGGCAAGGCAGCGAGGCGCCGCAGTGCCCTGCGTGCGGCGGCAAGGAGCTGCGCGATGCTGGACGGTGCAAGGTGTGCTTGAGCTGTGCCTGGTCGGCGTGCGGCTGAGCTTGCGGCTGCGGGCATGCGCCGGCGTTGAGCAAGCGCGGTGCCGCATGTTCGATCGAGGACGTTCGCGGTGTTGGCGATCTCTCGTCCGAAGTTCGGACGATCTCGTCCGGTGGGCCGGACATCTCCGGCCGGACACCGCCACGCCAGCGCTGGCCGGACGGTTAAACGAGCAAGGGCCCCGGAGGGCCCTTGGTTCGCATCGGCGGAGCGTTGGAGCTCAGCGACGGCGGCGACGACGAGCAGGCCGAGGCGCCACGGCGGCGGCCTCGAGCTCCTCGAGGTGCTCGAGCATCTGGATCATGGTGTTGCGGGTTGCAGTGTGCGGCTCGTTGGTGATGGCGCGGCCCATGCTGATGCGCAGCTCTGCGCGCAGCTCGGACTCGATGAGCCGGTAGGTACGGAGTGCCTCCTCGGGGTCATAATGATTGAGATCTGCCTCACACCCGGTGGCGGCGATCCAAACAGCGGCAAGCGCGGCGGCGCGGCGTCCGGGAGACGAAGCCGCGAAATCCTTGACCGTCGTGCGCAGGCGCTGGCGAACCACCGTGATGGGCGGCAACGCGACAAGGCCATCGTTGTCATCGTCGGGGCGACGTAGGACGGGACGTGTCATCGGGCGTATCTCTTTCCTCTCCCGCCGCTCTAAGCCCTCGATTTGGCTCACTCGGCGGGAGTCGCACCTTGCCTCAACGGCTTTCGAATTGCCACGACTATTTCTGGAAAATCTGACGCAGAGAACCCTGGGATCGGGCGGGAGTGACCGTCGTGCTTTCCCTGCGACAAAATTCCGGGATCATTGGATTCCGGACAGGAAATCGAGCACCGCTCGATCGATCTCCTGCGGTCGTTCGATCGGTGCGGTGTGAGTGCCATCCGGCACCTCCAGAAAGCGTGCATTCGTGATCGACGCGGCCATCTGACGGCTGCGCTCGGGCGGCGTGAACCCGTCTCGCCCGCCGGCGACGACGAGCACCGGGACGTCGATCTGATCGAGCCAGGGCTCGGAGCTGTGCTGGCCTGCCGCCGCGAGCATCGCCAGGAAGACCCGGATGTCCATGCGCGCCAGCCCCTCCAGGTAGGGCATGAAATCGTCGGGCCGGACCAGCGCGCGGTTGATCTCGACTCGTCCGGCGATCGCGAGCGCGATCCTGGTGGGCAGGAGCGCGCGGTTCAGGCTGTTCACGAGTCGCGGCGCGCGCACGATGACGCGCTCGATCGCCGGCAAGAGGTCCTCGAGCGTCCGGACGCCGCGGAAGGTGCGAAGCGGGTGCGAGGCCGCGCCACAGATGAGCACCAGCCCGGCCACGCGATCGCGGTGGCGATGCCACGTCTCGAGCGACACCTGAACGCCCATCGAGTGTCCGACGAGGACGGCGCGTGGCACCTCGGCATCGTCGAGCACCGCCGCGAGGTCGTCGGCGAGATCGGGAATCGCGACCCGCGCGAGATCCCTCGGCGGCTGCGAACGTCCATGGCCGCGGTAGTGCGCGTGCAGGACCCGACGCGGCGTCACCGAGCGACGCAGGTATCGCCAGACGTAACCGTCGCAGCCGATCCCGTCGCACAGGACGACTGGTGCGCGAACGTCACCGTGGTCGTCGTCGCTGTAGAAGAGTCGCGTCCCGTCACTCGGTGACGCGGCCCAGTGCCATGTGCTCATGCCCGCCCTGGCGTCGATCGCAGCGAGATCACGAAATTTCTTTCGTGTCCTCCTCGCCGGGGAACTCGTTCACCGACGGGTACTTCATGATCTCCTTGCGGGCGATCTTCCAGGCCTTCTGGACGATCCACGACAGTGAGCGGTCCTGACGCGCCGCCTCGTCCTGGATCTCCTTGAGCATGTCTTCCGGGAAATATAGAGACTGCTTGCGCTTGTCGGAGCCGGCCATCGTGGAACTGATTCTCGCGGCCGCACCTACACTGTGTCAAGGCGCCGGCCATGTGCGGTGCAGGAACAAGCTCCTGGCCGGAGGGGTTGTATCCGGCCGCCGACATGACTATGGTAACCGGCCTTTTTCGAACGCCCCCGGGGGCTGGCCCGGGTACTCTTCTGGACCTCCGTTGGACAAGGGGGCTTGAGCCGTGACAACGAGTAGCACCGCCGCGGTTGCCGCAAAGCCGCTGACAAAGAAGGAACTCCTCAAGTTCAAAGAACTTCTGGACGAGAAGCGGCGCGCCGTCCTGGACCGTGCGCGCAAGACCCTGACGGAGGACATGCAGCTCGATCCGAGCGACCTGCCCGACGAGATGGACCTGGCGTCCGCCGAGTACAACCAGTCGTTCGAGTTCCGGCTTCGTGGCCGTGACAAGGCGCTCCTGGGCAAGCTCGATCTGGCGCTCAAGAAGATCGACGACGGGACGTTCGGTCAGTGCGAGTCCTGTGACGAGCCGATCGGGAAGAAACGCCTCGAGGCGCGCCCCGAGACCGGCCTCTGCATCCGGTGCAAGGAAGATCAGGAGCGCGACGAGCGCACGTTTGGATAGCCGAGTGTTACCGTCCGCGCGTGGCCGATGCGGATGATGACGAACCTTCGCCGGACCGCCGCCGCTTCCTGAAGGTCGCCACGTGCGCCCTCGGGGGTGGTGTCGGCGTGGCCGTCGGCGCGCCGGCGGTGAGCTACCTCCTCCATCCGGTCGGTCGGCGCACCGTGACCGCCGCGGCGGAGCCGATCGACGCGGTCGCCGTCGCCGATCTCGGCGCCGACCCGGTGCGGGTTCCGCTGCGTGCGCGTGCGCTGCGCGACGCGTGGACCGCGGCGAACGACGTGCCGCTCGGCGCCGCGTGGGTGCGGCGCGACGAGAAGGGTGGGGTTCAGGCGCTGTCGTCGGTGTGTCCCCACCTCGGGTGCGCGGTCGCGTTCAACAAGCCGACCGGCGACTTCCGATGCCCGTGCCACGACAGCTCGTTCGCGGTCAGCGGCGAGTACCGGCACGGCCCGGCGGAGCGCGGCCTCGATCCCCTGCCGCTCGAGGTGAAGGACGGTCGCGTCCTCATCACGTGGGTGCGTTATCGCGTCGGCGGCTCGTCGAGAGAGCCCGCATGAGCCTCGGCGACTGGTTCAACGAACGCACCGGGCATCGCCGCGCGCTGCACGTCGCGCTGGAAGAGCCCGTGCTCGGCGGCGCGTCCTTCGTCTACGTGATGGGCTCGGTGCTCCTCTTCCTGCTCGTGCTGCAGGCGACCACCGGCGCGCTCCTCGCGTTCTACTACTCGCCGTCGGCGACGGACGCGTGGGGCTCGGTCGCGTACATCGAGGATCAGGTCACGCTGGGCTGGTTCATCCGCGGACTGCACCACCACGGCGCGTCGGCGATGGTGATCGCCGTCGGGCTGCACATGTTGCAGGTGATCGTGTACGGCGCGTACAAGCGGCCACGCGAGGTCACGTGGTGGATCGGCGTGATGCTGCTCGGGCTCATCCTCGCGTTCGCGCTCACGGGATACCTGCTGCCCTGGGATCAGACCGGCTACTGGGCGACCAAGGTGGCGACCGGCATCGCCGGCGAGACGCCCGTCGCCGGTCAGGAGGTGCAGGCTGCGCTCCAGGGGGGCAACGAGTACGGCAACCTGACGCTCACGCGCTTCTACGCGCTGCACGTCTTCGTGCTGCCGGCGCTCACGTTCGGGCTGGTCGCGGCGCACGTCCTGCTCTTCCGCAAGCACGGCGCGACGCCGCGCTGGGGCAGGAGCGACGCCGAGCTCGCGCGGACGGCGCAGCCGTTCTGGCCCGATCAGCTGTTCCGGGACATCGTGGCGATGGTGGTCGCGTTCGTCGCGCTCGTCGCGTGGACCGTGCACACCGGTGGTGCGGGACTGGATGCGCCTGCGGATCCGTCATCGAACTTCGACGCGCGTCCCGAGTGGTACTTCCGCGCGCTCTTCCAGATGCTCAAGTACTTCTCGGGCCCGATGGAGACGGTGGTCGCGCTCGGCGCGCCCGTGCTCGCCGGCGGTGTGCTGTTTGCGTTACCGTTCCTCGATCGCGGGGCCGATCGCTCCCCGCGTCGCCGGCTGCTCGCGCTCGGGATCGTGCTCGCAGGGTTCGCGGCGACGGGGCTGCTCACGTTCATCTCGTTCCAGGCCGACGCCAGCGATCCGGCGCTCGCCGAGCGCGAGGCGGCCGCCGAGAAGCTGGCGGCCCGGGCGCGCCGCCTCGCGAAGGCGAACGGCGTCCCGGCCGCGGGCGGGACCGCCGTGTACGCGACGGCGCCTTTTCATCGCGCGCGGGTGCTCTGGGCCCAGCACTGCGAGAGCTGTCACGAAGGCGACGACCGGAAGGGACCCCTCATCGGACCCGGCTACAACGACCGCGCGTGGATCCGCGGGATGCTCACCGACCCGTCGGGTGACGCGTACTTCGGGCGCACGAAGCTCGCCAAGAGCGAAGAGGCGATGCCCGCGGCGGAGGTGACCGGCGCCGAGCTCGACGCGCTCGTCGAGATGGTCTACGCCGAGACCGGCGCTTCGGACGTCGACGCCAAGCTCGCCGCGCGCGGGGTGGAGCTGTTCTCGGAGCAGCCGTGCGGCGACTGTCACGAACGGACCGGGGACGCGAGCTCGAGCGGACCGAACCTCGCCGGTCGTGGCACGGTCGCGTACCTGAAGTCGTTCATCGGCGATACGGGACAGGCGCGCTTCTTCGGCGAGAAGCACGAGATGCCCCGGATGGTCGAGGAGCTCGGCCCCGACGATCTCCAGCGTCTCGCCGAGTGGATTGTGTGGCTGCGCACGGCGACGCCAGCGGACGTCGAACGGCTCGACGACTGAACGCGACGAACACCGTGTAAGTACGCGGGGCTGGCCGCGTTGACTTGGCAGAGGTGCGCAGGAATACTCCACGTTGAAACATTCGGGGACCTGGCCGTCCAAGGATGTGTGCCAGCGCTCGCTGGCCAGAGCTTACGAAGGAGACTCGAGATGAAGCGAACGGCACGGATCACTTCGGCACTCGCCCTCGCGCTGATCATGTTCGGCACGTCGGCCTGTGTTGTCACCGCCAAGGGCCGGGTTCGTACCGGCGCGGTCGTCGTCTACGAGGAGCCCCCGCCCAAGCGTGTCGAGGTCGAGGTCAACCAGACGCGCGCCGGCTATGTCTGGATCCGCGGCCGCTACGACTGGCGCGGCGGTCAGTGGGTGTGGGTTCCCGGTCACTGGGAGCGTGATCGCTCCGGCTATGCCTGGACGGACGGCCGCTGGGAGCGTCGCGACAACAGCTGGCACTGGGTCGAGGGCCAGTGGATCGTGAGCGGTAGCGCCACCGTCCACGGCGGCGGCCATGCTCACGGTCATGACCGCCCGAAGGAGATCGATCACCGCTCGCACGGCGGTGGTGGTCACCCGACGCCTCCGCCGGTCGTCGGCCACGCGTCCAACCCCGACGGCAGCGGTGTGACCGCGGTGTCGGGCGGTGGTCGGGTGCACGTGCAGGTGCACGGTCCGACGTCGGCGCCGCCGCCGATTCGCGTCGAGAACCCGGGCCCCGCGCGCGGTGGCTACATCTGGGTGCGTGGCCACTACGAGTGGCGCAGCAACCAGTACGAGTGGATCCCGGGTCACTGGGAGCGGGAGAAGGCCGGCATGCAGTGGTTCGACGGTCGCTGGGAGCTCCAGGGCAACGTGTACGTCTGGATCCCCGGCGAGTGGCGCCAGGGTGCACCGGCGCCGCGCGGCTCCGTGCGCGACCGGCGCACGCACTGACTCGAACCGCGGTTCGACCCGAAACAGCCGGCTCCGCGAGCCGGCTGTTTCATCTGAGGCCGAGCCACCTGGAGAGGAAGGACGGATCCGCGCGCGATACGCCGGACGCGAAGAAGCCTCCTCGACGGATGGTCTCGATGGCGAGACTGGGGATCTGCTTGCGCGGGAGCCAGCCGACGCGGATATCGGCGGTGCCGCGACCGTGCACCGGGTAGACGTCGATGGTGTGGAACGGATCGCGGACGTGGGTGGATGACACCATGAGCGTGCCGCCCGAGGACTCGGACGACGGGCGATCGAAGCGGGATGCGAGCGCGGCGGACACCGCGTGGCGCGTGAGGTGACGGCGCGCGAGCCACCGAGCATCCCGCAGGACGGCGCGGCCCAACGACTCCCCGTCGGCGAGCAGCCGCTGGCGCTGATAGCCCTGACCGCGGAGGCGATTCTCCAGATCGGCGATCGGCATCGCCGTGTAGATCTCGAAGAGCGAGTCGATCTCGTGGGGCTTCAAGCCGGTGACGTCCGCCGGGAGGATGTCGGGCAAGGGCGCGAGGCCGGCGAGGGCGTGGAGTGCGTCGTACGCCTCGGGGCAGAGCTCGAGCGACGCGAGGGTCTCGCGCTTCGCCCGCCTGGCGAGGGCCTCGAGCGACCGCCCCGGGCACAAGGCGCCCGCGCGGCGATCGAAGCGCCAGAGCGCGGCGAACGCCCTCAACATGCCGTCCGGTGAGAGCGCGGCGAGCACGCGCGCGTACGGCGTGCCGCGCGCCGAGTCGCGGACCTCGCCCAGGCCGAACAGCGCGCTGCAACGCTGTCCTCCCCAGTCCTTGACCAGATCGCGTGCGTGCTGCCCGATGTACTCCTCGAGCGTGCCCTTGTGGTTCGCGCAGAAATCGCTGACGGCGTCCGCGGAAGCCACGAGGGTGCGCTGGTCCTCCTGCGCGAGCCCTGCACGCGCGTCGAGCACCGTCACCAGGCTCCGCCAGGCCCGGTCGAGAGCGACCACGACCTGATCGTACGACAAACGCCGAGCTTCGCGGCGAAGGCGTTTACATATCGTTGCTTTATTGCGATCTGTTTATTATCACATCAAGATTGAATAGTTACAGGCGATAGACTATCGTCGCATGGCATGCCGGTGCAGCTCACGCGTCGCGAGACGTCCGCGCTCACGCGAAGGCGCCTGATCGAGGCTGCGATCGAGCTGCTTCGCAACGAGGGTCCGGTCGCCGCAACGACCGGGCGAATCGCGCGTGCGGCAGGGCTCGCGCAGGCGAGCTTCTACGCGCATTTTCGCGATCGCGACGCGTGTCTCGAGGCGGCGGCCCACGAGATCGGGGAGCAGGTGCTCGCGCAGCTTCGTGCGGCGTTGTTGCCGATCGACGGACGTGACTATCGCGGTTCGATCCGGCGCGTCTACGCGGCGCTGCTCGACGTGTTCATCGCCGATCGCGAGCTCACGCTCCTCTTCCTCGCGCACCGTGCCGACGCGTCCTCGCCCATCGGCGCAGGACTGCGCGGTTCGCTCGCCCGCGCGCGCGCCGATCTGGTGACCGCGATCCGGCTCTACGGCGCGCGCCCGTCGGCGGCCGAGGCCGCCTGCTACGCCGAGTTGCTCGTCAGCGTGATGCTCGGGCTCGCGGAGTCGGTGTTGACCGGACGCGTGGAACGGGAGCTCGGGCTCGACGCGGTGGCCGACGTCACGCACGCCGCGCTGCGCGCGCTGCTTCCCGTGGAGGAACGCTGATGAACATCGAAGCGGCCAACATCACGGACGAGGTGATCGTGCGTGCTCGGCGCGCGCAGCGCCTGGCCTACGACGCGGCGCTCGCCGTCGCGGCCGAGCTGCGTCCCGGGCAGAGCGAGCGCGACGCAGCCGCGGCGCTCACCACCTACTGCGAGACGCGAGGCATCGACGGCTGGTTCCATCGACCATTCGCGTGGTTCGGTGAGCGCACGGCGTTCGTGGGCATGAAGCTGCCGACCGCGTTCTTCCCGACCGCGCGCAAGCTCGAGCGCGGGATGCCCTACATCCTCGATCTCGCGCCCATCCTCGACGGTGCGGTCGCCGACATCGGCTACGCGGGCTGTCTCGGGACACACGCGCTCCAGGCGCGGATGCTCGGCGACCTGCTGGCACACCGCGCGCTCATCCTCGACGGGGTTCGCGCGAGGAGAACGCTGGCGCAGATCTACGCCGACGTCGATCGGCTCGCGGCCGCGCAGGGGTGGGTGAACCGGCACCGGAAGTATCCGTTCGGCGTGCTCGCGCACCGCGTCGATCCCATCGCGCGCGCCCGGCGAGCGGGCGGATGGATGCGGACGCTGGGCGGCTTCAGCGTGGCTGCGCTCGGATCTCTGGGTGCGGCGACGCTGGCCGGACGGCGCGCGGGATGGTCGCCGCTGTGGAACGGCGGCGCACGCAGCGACCACCCGGCGACGCCCGGGCTCTGGGCGGTCGAGCCGCATCTCGGATCCGGCGGCGTGGGCGTGAAGTTCGAGGAGCTGCTGGTGGTGCACGGGGACGGCCGGGCGGCGTGGCTCGACGACGATCTCCCGCACGTGCGAGCGGCCGCGTGATCGTGCGACGCGGAGAGGTCGAGCTCGCCGTCGAGGTGCATGGGCCGGTGGCGGCGCCGGTCGTGTTGCTCGTGCACGGCTACCCCGACACGCGCGCGGTGTGGTCGGAGATCGTGCCGCGGCTCGAGGGAGCGCACCGCGTGATCATGTACGACGTGCGCGGCGCGGGCGCGTCGACACGACCGGGTGACGAGGCCGCGTACGACCTGCGCGAGCTGGCGGACGATGCCGCCGCGGTGATCGACGCGTGCGCCGACGGGCGTGCGGTGCACGTGGTCGGCCACGACTGGGGCGCGATCCAGTCCTGGCAGCTCATCACGTCCGCGCGCGCGCAGGGCCGGGTGGCGTCGTTCACGTCGATCTCGGGGCCGTGCCTCGACCACGTCGCGCACTGGCTGCGCGGCGCCCGGCGCTCGCCGTCCCGGTTGCGTGCGGTGATCGCGCAGGCGCCGAGGTCGAGCTACATCGCCGCGCTGCGCGTGCCCGGGCTGGCCGAGCGCATGTGGCCCGTGCTGGCGCCGCACTGGCGGGCGCTGCGCGACGTCGGCGAGCGCGGAGGGCTGTCCGCCGCGTGGCGTCGAGGCGCGCGAGCCGGGGCGCGCTCGCGTACGGGCTCCGACGTGAGCGCCGGCGACGCCGCGCCCACGCTCGCCGACGACGGCGCGACGGGCGCACGGCTGTATCGCCGGAACGTCGTGCGTCGCATGCGCGCGCCGCGCGACGACGCGTATGCGCGTGTGCCGGTGCAGGTCGTCGTACCGCTGGGCGATCCGTTCGTGACGCGTGGGCTCGCGGTGGAGGCGGCGGCGCCGTGGTGCGAGGACCTGCGCGTGCGCGAGCTCGATGCCGGGCACTGGTGCGTGCGGTCGGCGCCGGACGCGGTGGCGCGAGCGATCGGCGAGCACGTGGTGGGTGTCGAGCGCCGGCGATCGGGCACGGGCACGGGCACGGGCACGGGCACGGGCACGGGCACGGGCACGGGCACGGGTACGAAGACGGGTTCGGGATCGAGAACGGAAACGGGCGGCGGAGAGATCCGGCCGCGGCGCGTGAGCTTCGATCTGAGCCAAACGCCGGTGCCCTGGATCCCGGGAGACCGCTTCACGTCGCACGTCACGGACGTCCTGCACCTGCTCCTGCCGGCGGGCGAGCGCTGGTTCGTGGACGTCTACCGCGAGGCGTTGCCGCTCGTGCGCGACGATGCGCTGCGCGCCGACGTGAGGGGCTTCATGGGGCAGGAGGCGACGCATGCGCGCGTGCACGACCTCGTGCTCGACCACCTGCGCGCCGGTGGGGTGGAGACCGAGCCGTTCACGCGGCGCGTCGAGTGGATGTTCGAGCACGTCTTCGGCGCGCGGCCGCCGCGCGGCGTCCCGCTCTCGCCGCGCCTGTGGCTCGAGCTCCGCCTCGGGGGCATCGCCGCCGTCGAGCACTTCACCTGCGTGCTCGGTCGCTGGATCTGCGAGCGCTCCGCGGCGCTCGACGCCGCCGGCGCCGACCGCGCGATGCTCGCGCTCCTCCGCTGGCACGGCGCCGAGGAGATCGAGCACCGAACGGTCGCGTTCGACACGCTGGCGCACGTGGCCGGGCGGCGCGCGTACGTGATGCGCGCGGCGGGGATGCTGCTCGCCGTCCCCATCCTGACGTGGCTCTGGGATCGCGGGACGAGCTACCTCGTCGAGCGCGATCCGGCGATGGCGGACGAGGGTGCCAGCTACGGTGACTTCGTGCGCGCGGCCCGGCAACGTCGCGTCCCCGGGCGCGAGCTGGTCGCGGCGATTCCGCGTTTCCTCTCGCGCGGATATCACCCGCGACACGAGGCGTCGACCGAGGTCGCGCGCGCGCACCTCGCCGATCGACGTTGACAGGTCGCGAAGGGCAGCGTAGTGAATGAAGCGTCGACGGTCCTCCGTCGACGCGTATGGAGACCTTGAACTTCCAGTCGGCACGTCTTCGCTGAGCGCTCGTCCGAGCCGCTCATCCCGTCAACGACGTTCCCACGGCGGACGCCCTTCGACTCCGCTTCGCTCGCTACGCTCACTCAGCGTCGCTCAGGGCGAACGGTGCGCGAGATGCGGGCCGCCACGGAGGTTCCATGCAGTCTCTATCGCTTCCCGCCGGCTGGACCGGCGTGGTCGGCGCGTCGCGCGCCGACGAGCTCGCCTTCCTGCGTCAGGCCTCGACCTCACCCGACGTTCGCGTCGTCGAGGACCCCGGTCCGCTCACCGCCGACGCCCGCGCCGCGCTGATCGCGTCGCTGCGCACCCACACTGGCATCGGCCTCATCGCGTCGCGCGATCGCGCGCTGCTCGACGAGCTGACCACGGCGACGGTGCGCATCGATCGCCACGGCGCGCGGCTCTACCTCGGCAGCTACACGGCGGCTCGCGCCGCGTGGCAAGCCGAGGGTGAGGCGCGCGGACGCGAACGCGCCGCGACGCAGGATCGTCATCAGGCCCGCCTCGCCGAACAGGCGCACCACACCGCGCTCGCCGCGCAGCAGCAGCGCGCCGTCGCCAGGTCGGCGCGCGGTGCCTCGCAGCGCTGGAAGGGGAACGCCGCCATGCGCGGGCGCAAGTAGCGGGGCGGCCCGGCGTCAGGCGGCGCGGCGCTCCTCCTCGAACACGCGTGCGTGACGGAAGCCGAGGAACACCGGCTCGCTCGCCCGCAGACCGAGGGCGTCCGCGCGCCCGCGATCGAGCTCGGCCTGCACGCGACCGATCGTCGCGCCGGCGTCGAGCTCGACGCGCAACGCCGCGCCCAGCGGCGTGAGGCGCACGACCTGCGCGGCGACGCGATCGGGACCAGGCATGCGATCGATCTCGAGCTCGTGCGGCCGCACGTAGATGCGGGCGGCGCGCGCCTCGCCGCGCAGGCCGGGGGCGGCGACCGTCAGCTCGCCGACCCGCGCGCGCTCGTCGGCGACGGTGCCGTGCAGCACGTTGACCTGACCGAGGAAGCGGAGCACGAAGTCCGACGCCGGGTGATCGAACACCTCGGCGGGCGTGCCGGTCTGCTCGATCTTGCCGTGGTCCATGATCACGACCTGGTCGGAGACCTCGAACGCCTCCTCCTGATCGTGGGTGACGAACACCGTCGTCACGTGCATCTCGTCGTGCATGCGGCGCAGCCAGCGGCGCAGCTCCTGGCGCACCTGGGCGTCGAGCGCGCCGAACGGCTCGTCGAGCAGCAGGATCTGCGGCGCCGCGGCGAGCGCGCGGGCGAGCGCGACGCGCTGGCGCTGGCCGCCCGAGAGCTGCGAGGGCATGCGGCGGCCCAGGCCCTCGAGCTGGATGAGGCGCAGGAGCTCCTCGACCCGCGCGTTGACCTCGGCCTTGGGCCGCTTGCGCACGCGCAGCGCGAACGCGATGTTCTCGAACACGTCGAGGTGGCGGAAGAGCGCGTAGTGCTGGAACACGAGCCCGACGTCGCGCTCGCGCGCCGGCCGGTCGAGCAGGTCCTTGCCGTCGTGGCGGACGACGCCCGTGTCCGGCCGCTCCAGGCCGGCGAGGATGCGGAGCAGCGTGGTCTTGCCCGAGCCCGACGGACCGAGCAGCGCGACCAGGCCGCCGTTCGGGATCTCGACGGAGACGTTGTCCAGGGCGGCGAAGTTGCCGAAGCGCTTCGACACGTTCTCGACGGTGATCGTCATGGTTGCTCCTTCACGGTGCAATGCCTCCCGGGATGGTCGCGATGTCGATACGCTGCGCGACCGGCAGCCCTTCCTCCGGCTCGGGGCGCGTCGCCTGGTGCTCGACGAGCCGGCGCGCGACCAGCGTGGCGAGCGCCATGAGCAAGAGGATCGACGAGACCGCGAACGCCGCCGCGTACTGGTACTCGTTGTACAGATCCTCGATGTGCAGCGGCACGGTGTTGCTGCGGCCGCGCACGTTGTTCGACACCACCGAGACCGCGCCGAACTCCCCGATCGCGCGCGCCGAGCAGAGGATGACGCCGTAGGCGAGGCCCCAGCGGATCTTGGGTAGCGTCACCCGGAAGAACATCTGCCAGGCGCTGGCCCCCAGCACCATCGCCGCCTCCTCCTCGTCGGCGCCCTGGGCCTCCATCACCGGGATGAGCTCGCGCGCGACGAACGGGAAGGTGATGAACGTGGTCGCCAGGACGATGCCCGGCGTGGCGAAGATGATCTTGAGGTCGTGGGCGGCGAGCCAGTCGCCGAACACGCCGCTGGCGCCGAAGAGCAAGACGAACAGCATGCCGGCGATGACCGGTGACACCGCGAACGGCAGATCGATGAGCGTGATGAGGAAGGCGCGGCCGCGGAAGCGGAAGCGCGCGATCGCCCACGCCGCCGCCACGCCGAAGACGAGGTTGAGCGGCACGGCGATGGCGACGACCAGCAGCGTCAGCCGGATCGCGGCGCGCGCGTCCTCGTCGGCGATCGCGGCGGCGAACACGTCCCAGCCCTCGCGGAACGCGTGGTGCAGGATCACGGCGACCGGGACGGCGACGAACAGGCCGACGAAGGCGACGGCGACGCCGACGAGGATCGCCTTGACCCAGGCCGGCTCGGTGCGCGCGGGGTTCGGCTGCGGCGCGCTCATACCGCGGCCGCCCTTCGCCGGCTCCAGCCCTGGAGCAGGTTGATGACGAACAGCATCGCGAACGAGACCACGAGCATGACGAGGCCGAGCGCCGTGGCGCCGGCGTAGTCGTGGTTCTCGAGCCGCGTCATGATGAGCAGCGGCGTGATCTCCGTCTCCATGGGCCGGTTCCCCGAGATGAAGACGACCGAGCCGTACTCGCCGATCGCGCGCGCGAACGCGAGCGCGAAGCCGGTGATCGCCGCGGGCGCGATCGCCGGCAAGAGCACGCGCGTCACCGTCTGCCAGCGGCTGGCGCCGAGGACGGCGGCGGCCTCCTCGAGCTCGGGCTCGAGATCGGCGAGCACCGGCTGCACGGTGCGCACGACGAAGGGCAGCCCGATGAAGATGAGCGCGATCGCGATGCCGACGGGCGTGAACACGACGCTGATGCCCAGCTCCCGGAGCGGCGCGCCGACCCAGCCGGTCGGCGCCAGCACGGTCGTCATCGCGAGCCCGGTCACCGCCGTCGGCAAGGCGAACGGGATGTCGACCAGCGCGTCCAGCAGCCAGCGCCCGGGGAACGTGTAGCGCACGAGCACCCACGCGACGATCGTGCCGAGCACCAGGTTCACCGCGGCGGCGACCAGCGCGACGCCGAACGTGAGCCGGTACGACGCCAGCGCGCGCGGCGACGTGGCCAGCTCCCAGAAGCGGTCGGGGCCGAGCGAGGCGCTCTTCCACGCGAGCGTCGCCAGCGGGATGAGCACGATGAGCGACAGCCACGTGAGCGTCCAGCCCAGCGAGAGGCCGAAGCCGGGGAGCGCGGTGTGCCGGGAGCGCGCCATGCCTCAGCGCCCCGGCGCGTAGATCTGGTCGAAGGTCGCCCCGTCGACGAAGTGCGCGGCCTGCGCCGCCGCCCAGCCGCCGGCGACCTCGTCGACGGTGAAGAGGCGCAGCGGCGCGAACGAACCGGGCGGCGCGGCGGCCGGATCGCGCGGACGGTAGTGGTGGCGCGCGGCGATGGCCTGGGCCTCGGCCGAGTAGAGGAACTCGACGTACGCGGTCGCGAGCGCGCGCGAGCCGCGGCGATCGACGACCTTGTCGACGATCGCGACCGGCGGCTCGGCGAGGATCGACACCGACGGCACGACCAGCTCGACGCGCTTGCCCTTGTCGAGCGCGAGCATCGCCTCGTTCTCCCACGCGAGCAGCACGTCCCCGATCTCGCGCTCGACGAACGTGGTCGTCGCCGCGCGCGCGCCCGAGTCGAGCACCGGCACGTTGGCGTAGAGCGCGGCGACGAACGCGCGCGCCGCGGCCTCGTCGCCGCCGTTTCGCTCGAGGGCGTAGCCCCACGCCGCCAGGTAGTTCCAGCGCGCGCCGCCCGAGGTGCGCGGGTTGGGGGTGATGACGCGAACGCCGGGGCGGACGAGGTCATCCCAGTCGCGGATGCCCTTCGGGTTCCCGCGGCGGACCAGGAACACGATCGTCGAGGTGTACGGCGCCGATCGGTGGGGCAGGCGCGCCTGCCACGCCGGATCGATGAGGCCGGCCTTCGCGATGTGATCGATGTCGGGCGCGAGCGCGAGGGTGACGACGTCGGGGTCGTTGCCGTCGACGACGCTGCGCGCCTGCTTGCCCGAGCCGGCGTGTGACTGATCGACCGTGACCGTCTCCCCGGTCCGCGCCTTCCAGTGGGCCGCGAACGCGGGCTCGAGCTCGGCGTAGAGCTCGCGGGTCGCGTCGTACGAGACGTTGAAGAGCACGTTGCCGGGGCGCCCGCCGTCACATCCCACCGCCGCCGCGGCGAGCGAGGCGGCGAGGGCGAGGAGGCGCGCGACCGGGGCCATGTGCGCAGCATCCGTTATAGCGGATGCTCTGTCAAGGCGGATGCTCGTCCGTCAAAACAGAAATCGGTGAATTCGCGTCGGCCCCGCTCCTGCGCTGTAACCGACGGGTTACCGCGGCTCCGCTGGCGTCATGGCACCGTGGCGATCGTGCGCCGTACCCAGCTCGCTCTCCCCATCCTGCTCGGTTCGCTCGTCCCGCTCGTTGCCCACGCCCAGCCGACGCCGCCCGCCGCGACCGATCCGCCGGTCGAGCACGACGGCGGCTTCCGCCTGAATGCCGGCGACGGCTTCGCCCTGCGCCTCGGCGGGTACACGCAGGGCCGCTGGAGCGGGACCTATCGCGACGACGTCAGCCCGGAGCTGCAGGCGGGTGGCTTCGCGCTGCGGCGCACGCGGCTCATCCTCGACGGCGACCTCGGCGAGCGGCTCAAGTTCCGGACGATGGTCGAGCTGGTCGGATCGCCGCTCCTGTTCGACGCCTACGCCGACCTCGATCTCGGGTGCGGCTACTCGCTGCGGGTCGGGCGCGACAAGGTGCCGTTCACGCGTGCCTTCCTCGCCGGCGCGTCGAGCCTGACCTTCACCGAGCGCGCCGTCGTGATCGATCAGTTCCGCTGGGGGCGCGACCTCGGCGTACAGCTCCGGGGCGCGCACGGGGCCGCCGAGTGGAGCGTCGGCGTCGGCAACGGCGCGATCGATGGCGCCGTCGATCGCATGCCGGCGGTGTCGGCGCGGGCCGTCTATGCCGTCGCCGGCAAGCTCATCGGCGCCAACCCCGGCGATCTGAAGGGCACCAAGGGGACGGCGGTGACCATCGGCGTCGACGGCGTGGTCGACGCGCCCACGGTGCCGGCCGCGGTCGGGATGGTGATGATCGATCCGGACCCCGAGCGTAACGGCACGCCGACGCGGGTGAAGGTCCAGGCGGCGTCGGCGGACGTCACGCTCCGCCGGCACGGCCTCGAGCTCTCCGTCGAGGGCCTCGTTCGCCGCGACGACTGGCGCGACGCGCTGCGCACCGCGCCGGCGCTCATCGACACGCTCGGGGAGTCCACCCCGGTGGCGATGGCCGTGACCGGCGAGGTCACGTACCTCGCGTTGCCCGGCCGGCTCCTCGTCGGCGGTCGCGTCGCCGCCGGGGACCTGCCGGTGATGTCGATGCGCCAGGCGACGACCGTGCCGCGCGGGCGCGACGTGCTCGAGGCGGCGCTGACCGCGATGGGCCTGTACCAGGGGCGGCGCGCGCTCAACGCGACGTACACGTTCCTCGACTTCGGCGACAGCCTCGAGCACCGCCTCGTGCTCGAGGCCCAGCTCAACCTGTAGCCCGGTCGGCGAGCGCGATCAGGGCGGGCGGCACCGGCCCATGTTGTTGCAGGTCCACCCGGTCGGGCACTGATCGGTCGAGCCGACCGTGCAGGCCTGCGTGCACACCGGGCTGGGGAGCTGGCCGAAGCTGTAGCAGTACGCCGCCGCGCACAAGGCCGTGCACGGCGTGTCGTCGCCGACGGTGCACGTCGTCGTGGTCGCCGGCAGCACGCACGCGTTGGCGGCGTCGACGCCGGTGGCGGCGTCGACCGGGTCGCCCGTGCCGTCGTCGTCGTCGCCTCCGCACGCGGCGAGCGTGGCGGCGACCGCGAGCCAGACGGTCGCGATCGGTCCTGGTCGTTTCATGGTCGTGGGTCCTCGCGTTGATCGTTGCACGGTTCAGTTCCAGGTCCCCTGGATCACCAGGGAGAAAACGCGGCCGGGGCCGCGGACGTTGCTACGAACCTCGGGGCGCTCGTCGGCGAGGTCGTCGACGCGCAGCACCGCGAGCCAGTCGCCGCCCAGCTCGGCCGACGCCGAGGCGTCGACGAGCGTGCTCGCGGACACGGTGTTCATGCGATCGATCGACTCGGTGGCGTGGCGGACGCGGGTCAGGAGCGTCACGCGCGCGTGGGGATGGATGCGCACCCAAGCGTCGCCGCGGTGGCGCGGGAGGAAGTCGAGCGGGTCCTGGCGCCACGGGTCGGTGTCGGCGTTGCGCGCGCGGGCGGCCGTGAGCTGGTACGAGCCGCCGACCTCGACCTGGTCCACGAGACGCACGCGCCCGCTGGCGTCGACGCCGCGCACGTCGGCGGTGCCGAGGTTGGTGAGCCGGTTGTCGGCGCCGCCGACGATCGTGCCGGTCGAGCGGCGCCAGTACGGCGCGACCTCGACCGACGTGCCCTCACGCGGCTCGATCGTGGCGCGCAGCTCGCCGAGCGTCGCGATCTCGGGACCGAGCATCGGGTTGCCGGAGAACGAGTCGAAGCGCTCGCGCAGGCTCGGCGTGCGACCCTTGCGCGCGACCGTCGCCGACAGCTCCACCGGCTGGAGCGGGCGCCAGCGCGAGGTGAGCTTGGCCTCGGGCCACGGGTCGGCGTCGACGCCGAGCGGCACGGCCACGCCGGCGGCGCCGTCCACGCGGACCGGACCGTCCTCGTACTGCGCGCCGGCGGCGGCCTCGATCAACGTGGTGTCGCCGCGGCTGCGCAGCGTCGTCGGGTCGATCGTGGCCTCGACGCGCGCGCGCTCGTGATCGATGGTGACGGCGCCGATCCAGCGCGCCTGGCGGACGATCGGGCGCGTGGCCAGCGCCGTGCCGCCGACGCGCAGCGCGCTGAGGTCTTCGGCGGAGGCGACGTCGGTGAGCGCGGCGTCGCGGAAGTAGCGCGAGCGGCGCGACATCGCGTGGGTCCACGCCCGCGCGTTGAGCTGGAGCGAGCCGCGCTTCTCGTCGGCCGCGAGCTGTGCGCGCGCCGTGGTCTCGCGATCGATGCGCAAGATCGTCGCCGTCGTCGACTGCTCGTTGGGCGGCGGCACGTAGCGGCGATCGTCGACGAAGGCGTCGCCGGCGATGCGTCGCTGGCCGCGGCGGTACTCGAGGCGCATGGACCCGGTGGTGGCGCGCCGCCGCTCGTCGAGCGTCGCCGCGGTCGGGAGCTCGTACTCGCGCAACCCCCAGAGCGCCGAGGTCGACAGGCGAACGGCGAGGTGCGGATCCAGCGCCACGCGGCCGGTCGCCGACGCGCCGAAGGTCGGCAGCGTGTCGCTGGCCAGGCGCGTGACCACGAGCTTCGGGCCGATCGCGTCGCGCGTGTGCACCTCGATCACGCCGCCGGGGCCGCCGGGGCCGTCGAGCGGCGACTGCGCCGTCGTCGACACGCGGATCTCGACGATGTCGGTGATCGGGATCGTCGAGACGTCGAACGTGCCGTAGTACGGGTCGCTCACGCTCACGCCATCGACGAGGACGCGGACCGCGCCCTTGCGCGCGCCGCGGATGTCGATGATGAAGCCGCCGCGCCCGGCGTCGCGCACGTTGACGTCGGGCAGGAGCGCCAGGGCGGTCGCCAGGTCGGTCGCGCCGCGCGCGGCGAGCTCCTCGCCGGTGAGCCGCGCCTCGGTGTCGCGATCGTACGGCTTGTCCGGGCGCTCGTCCCAGATCTCGATCACCTCGACCTGCTCCTCGAGCTGGCGCAGGAGCTCCTCGTCGGAGAGCGCGCGTGGGGGCGGCTCGTCGGCCGCGGCCGTCGTCGCCGTCCACGCGGCAAGGCCGGCAGTCAGGAGGACGGTGCGGCGGCGGAGCACGTGCACGCTGGCGGGAATGAGCAAGTTTGCCTCAGGCGCCGCCGCCACCACCACCGCCGCCGCCGCCGCCGCCGCCACCGCCGCCACCGCCGTCGACGTTCACGAGCGTGCCCGAGAGCTGGCCGCCGGCGAGGTCCGACTGGCACGCGTTGGCGACCGGCATGTTGGTCATCGGGTCCATCTGCGTGAACGCGATGTCGGTGAGCCGCACGGTGAGCGGCGTGCCCGCGGCGCCGACGGCGACGACCTCGACCGAGCCGCCGGTCGCCGAGAACACCTGCGTCACGCCGTCGATCGTGCCCTGCGCGATGACGCAGACGCCGCACGTCTCGTACGACGTCTCGGCGCCGGTGATCGGGAACGTGCCCGTGCGGACGACGCCGCCGGCGAACGCGCCGAGGTTGTCCCAGAGCTCGACACCGACGACCTCGTCGGACCCGGGCAGCGTCACGACGGCGGTGTAGATCTTGCGCGCGCCCTGCGTGCCGGGCTGGTTGCGCAGCTGCGCCGTCGCGGCGACCTGGCCGAGGTCGGCCACGCTCGTCGGCAGCGAGCACATCGCGGTCGAGCCGCCGCCGCCGCCGCCGCCGCTGCCGTCGCCGCCGCCGCCGCCACCGCCACCTCCGCCGCCGCCCATGTCGTCGGGGAGCTCTCCTTCGGGATCGCCGACCATGCAGCCGGCGGCAAGAGGGAGAGCGAGGGTGGATGCGAGGAGGACGGCGAGGCGCATGTCTCCGCGTTCAGCAAACCGCCGGCCAGCGAAATCACACCGATGTTACCGGGCGAACTCCGCGAAAGTGTACGGGCGCTGCGCAGCGGAGCCGCTGGCCCGGCGACTCCCACCCGGGGAAGCGAGGCCCCGGGTCGGCGTCGGAGCACCCCGGTCCTTCGACTCCCCTTCGACTCCCCCTTCGGGTCGCTCAGGGTCGCTCAGGACGAACGGAGCGAGGGTGAACAGCTCGTCAGCGGGCGCCGAGCTCGTAGAGCGCGGCGGCGGCCTCGATCCGGTTGCCCGCGTCGTCGTCGGCGAGCGCGCCCCAGAGGCCGGGGGTGATCACGCGCGCGGCGCGGTGCGCCGTGATGATCGAGCGGCGGACGTCGGGATCGTCCGAGGCGGCGAGGTCCTCGAGCGCCGCCGTGCCCCGCTCGTCACCCAGGCGGGCGAGCTCGGCGGCGGCGCCGACCTTGTCGTGCGGCTCGGCCGTCGCGAGCGCCGCGGCGTAGATGCTCACCGCGCGGGGCTTGTCGCCCAGGTACGCGAGGAGCCGCGCGGCGGCGATCTGCACGGCGACCGCCGGATCGCCGGCCGCCTTGTCGGCGCGCGTCCGCGCCGCCTCCTTGCCGAGCGCGACCTCCATGAGGTTCACGGCGCCGGCGCGGATCGTCCAGTCCTCGTGCGCGAGCGCGCGGTCGACGGCGGCGGCGCCGGCCTGCGGATCCTTCAGCGCCCGCGCCGCGTAGGCGGCGACCATCGCGTCCTCGTGCGCGAGCAGGTCGCGCGCGGCGGGGCGGCCGCGCGACGCGACCAGCAGATCGACGGCGGCGAGCCGCACGCCCAGCGCGGCGTCGCCGAGGGCCTGCTGGGCGAGCGCGCCGAGGTCGCCGCGCTTGCCGCGGGCGAGCGCGCGCAGCGCGACGACGCGGACGTCGGGCGACTTGTCGGTGGCGAGCTCGGTCAGCCGGTCGGTGTCGCGCGGATCGGCGAGCCCCGCGATCGCCATCGCCGCCGCCGCGCGCACGCGTGGGTCGGTGTCGACGGCGGCGAACCGGAGATCGTCGGCGGCGTGCTTGCCGACCTTGCGGCCGATGCCCTCGACCGCGATCGCGCGCGCGAGCGGGTCGGGGCTCTTCAGCATGTCGGTGGCGACGTCGGGAGCCTGCGGGAACGCGCGCAGGACCGCGATCGCGGCGGCGGCGGCCACCACGTCGTCGTCGTCGCCCATGCGCTCGCCCACGTCGTGCGCGAACGCCTCGATCTCGAGCCGCTCGATCGCGCGGATCGCCTGCACCTGCACCTGCGCCGACGGCGACGTGAGGCCCTGCCACAGGGTCGTCATCGCCATCGTGCGCAGGGCCGCCAGGTCCTCCTCGCCGCGGCTCGTGCGCCAGGTCCGGTAGCGCGCGACCGCGTCCCTGGCGTCGCCCATGCCGAGCGCGGCGCGGATGCGGATGCGCGTGAGCTGCGCGTCGCCGGGCGTCTTGCCCAGCTCCTCGTCGGCGGCGGTGGCGGCGCCGCGGTAGTCGCCGCGATCGAGGAGCGTCTGGGCGCGCTTCACGCCGGCCGACGGGCCGCACGCGGCCAGGACGAAGAGGGAGAGAATCAGGACGGGACGCATGCTCGATCCTCCGGTACGGACAGGATGCTACGCCGGACGCCGGGTTGCGAGCCGACCCGGGACCGACCTCCACACAGTGGCGGGGCGCGCCGCCCGGGTTACGTGCTAATCCACGCCCATGCCCCGCGCCGTGCTGTTCGACCTCGACGGGACCCTCGTCGACAGCGAGCGCACCTACAGCGAGGCGCTCGCCCGCGCGCTCCGCGCCGCCTGCCGGGTCGACATCACGCAGGCGGATCGCGACTACTGCGTCGGCCGGTCGTGGGTGGCGATCCACGAGCGCCTGGTCGGGCTGTACCCGTCGATCACGTGGACGCGCGACGAGATGATCGCCGCCACCGCCGAGATGAGCCGCACGATCTTCGCCACCGAGGGCGTGTACGAGCTGCCCGGCGCGCGCGCGGCCGTCGCCCGCTTCGCCGATCGCCCGCGCGGGCTGGTCACCGGCAGCTCGCGCGCCGAGGCCGGCCACATGCTCGGCCTCCTCGGCCTGACCGACGCGTTCGCCGTGCGCCTGTGCGCCGAGGACGTGCCGCGCAGCAAGCCGGCGCCCGACGGCTATCGCATGGCGTGCGCGCGGCTCGAGCTGCCGCCGCACGACGTGCTCGTCGTCGAGGATTCGGCCGCGGGCGTCGCCGCCGGCCGCGCCGCAGGGTGCGCGGTCGTCGCCGTGCGCGCCGGCAACTTCGCCGGGCACGATCAGACCGCGGCGCACCGGGTGATCGACACGCTCGACGAGCTGACGCCGGAGCTGGCGCAGGTGGTGGCGAAGGCCGCCGCGGCTGGGTAAGGTGCCCTCCTCCCTCCGATGAAGCTGCCCGAACGCGTCACGGTGTACGAGGTCGGTCCGCGCGACGGCCTGCAGAACGAGGCGCGCAGCGTGCCGACGGCGGACAAGATCGCGTTCATCCACGCGCTCATGGACACCGGGCTGCGCTACATCGAGATCACGAGCTTCGTCTCGCCGCAGTGGATCCCGCAGCTCGCCGACAACGCCGAGGTCTCGCGCGGCGTGCGGCGCAAGGACGGCGTCGTCCTGTCGGCGCTCGTGCCCAACCGCCGCGGGCTCGACGCGGCGATCGCGTCGGGCATGAAGGAGATCGCCGTCTTCCTGTCGGCGTCGGAGACCCACAACAAGAAGAACATCAACAAGACGATCGCCGAGACGCTGAAGGCGTTCGGTGACGTCGTGCCGCCGGCGCTCGCCGCGGGCATGAAGGTGCGCGCCTACGTGTCGACGGTGTTCGGCTGTCCGTACGAGGGCGACGTCGATCCCGCGGCGGCGGTGTGGCTCACCAAGGAGCTGCGCGCGATGGGCGTCTACCAGGTGTCGATCAGCGACACGATCGGCGTCGCCAACCCGTGGCAGGTCGAGCAGGTGCTCGAGCGCGTGCTCGCCGAGGCGCCGCTCGAGAGCATCGCCGTCCACTTCCACGACACGCAGGGCACGGCGCTCGCCAACTGCGTCTCGGCGATGCAGCTCGGCGTCGCGACCATCGACGCGTCCGTCGGCGGCCTCGGCGGCTGTCCGTACGCGCCCGGCGCGTCGGGCAACCTCGCCACCGACGATCTCGTCGCGATGCTGCACTCGATGGGCATCGAGACCGGGATCGATCTCGACAAGCTGGTCGAGGCGTCGCGGCTCGCGGCGTCCTTCGTCGGCCACGATCTGCCGTCGAAGTACCTGAAGGCGCACCTCGGCAAGCAGGCGCGCGCGCGCCGTCGCGCCGAACGCGGCGCGTGAGCAACGCGGCGACAGTCGCGTTATAAGCGCGGCATGTCCGAGCTGCCCGTTCTCGAGAAGCACGATGGCGTCGCGTGGGTGACGCTCGACCGTCCGGCGGCGCGCAACGCGCTGTCGCTCGCCGTCAACCGCGAGCTCCTGCGCCTGGCGCGCGAGCTCGGCGACGACGACAGCGTGCGCGTCGTGGTGCTCACCGGCGCCGGCGACGCCGCGTTCTGCGCCGGCGCCGATCTGCGCGAGCGCAAGGGCGTGCCCGCGTCGGGCGCGAAGCCGTACATCGACGCGATCGGCGGCGCCATCGACGCGTGGGCGCGCCTGCCCAAGCCGACGCTCTGCGCGATGAACGGCTCGGCGTACGGCGGCGGGCTCGAGCTCGCGCTCGCGTGTGACCTGCGCGTGTGTGTCGAGGGCGCCGAGATGGGCCTGACCGAGGTGCGGCTCGGCATCATGCCGGGCGCGGGAGGGACGCAGCGGTTGCCGCGGCTCGTCGGCGTCGCGGCGGCGAAGGAGCTCATCCTCCTCGGCCGGCGCATCGGCGCGGCGCGCGCGAAGGAGCTCGGGCTCGTGGTCGACGTGGTGCCGGCCGGTCAGCTGCGGGCGACCGTCGAGGGGCTCCTCGCGGAGCTCGCTGGCTGCGCGCCGAGGTCCCTGGTGATGGCCAAGGCGGCCATCGACCGCGGCGTCGACGTCGGCATCGACGAGGGCCTGCGCATCGAGCGCCAGTGCTACGACGTGACCCTGTTCTCGGCCGACCGCGACGAGGGCCTGGCGGCGTTCGCCGAGAAGCGCCCGCCGCGCTTCACTGGCCGATAATTGCACACGTATCCAGGGCGATCACATGTCCGTGGGCGGGGGTCTGGGGGGCGGGGCATCGGGACCGCTGTCCCCATCGCGCCGGTCCAGGGAGGGAGTCCGGGAGCTGCGCCGACTTGGGCGCGACGACGACGCTCCCGGGCTGGCCCGTCCCATGCTTGTTCCGGGTTGCATGCCGGCGATGGTCGATGAGCTCCTGGCGAGAGCCGGGTACGTGAGGCTCTCCAGGTACGGGCTGATGCTGACCCCACAGGGCCACATCATCTCGCTGCAACCCCGCCTGCCGGATGAGGGATCCAGCGCCCGCATCGTCGGCTGGCTCGAGGGTCACGAGCCCACGGGCGGGTTCCAGCGACCCGACCAGTTCGCCACCCCGTCGCGGGCGGCAGCGCCTGCCGTGGCGCCTCCCGTCGCCACGCCGCGCCCCAGCGCTCCCCCGGCCGCCCCGCGCCCGCCTCCCGTGCCGCCGGCCCGGGCGAAGGCCGCGCCGCCGCCGCTCCCGGGCGTCGCCCCGGTCGAGGCGGAGGACGAGGAAGCGCTCTGGGCGGCCGCGCTGGCCCGCGCCAAGGCCGCGGCCGAGACGGCGACCGCGCCGATCGCTGCGTCGGCGGCGCCTTCGCCGATCCCCGCACCCGCACCTGCGCCGGTCGCCGCCGTGCGCGTCGACAACCTCGAGTCGGACGAGGAAGACGTCGAGGACGACGGCGACGAGTGGGAGTGGCAGCTCGCGCTCGCCCGCGCCCGCGCGGCGGCCGAGGAAGCGGAGGCGGCGAAGCGTGCCGCGCCGATCGCGTCCGCCCCGAAGCCAGCGCCTGCACCCACGCCGAAGCCCGCGCTTGCGCCCGCCCCGAAGCCCGTTCCCGCGCCCGCGCCGAAGCCCGCGCCGATCGCCGCCGCGCCGGTCGTCCACATCCCGCCGCGCGTCGATCGTCCGGCGCCCGCGCCGCGCCCCCTGCGCGCCTCCAACACCACCGGGTGGAAGCCGCCCGTGCCTCCGACGCGCCGGGGCGCCAACGATCAGACGTCGCCCAAGCCGAAGCTGCCGCTCGTTGCCGAGCCGACGGGCACCGACATCAAGCGGCTCGCGCGCGGCACCGAGGCGCCGCCCGCCATCGACGCGGCGGCGAAGCCGCCTCGGCTCACGCTCGTCAGCACGCAGCCGCGTCCGCTGCCGCCGCCGGTCGACGACGACAACACGCACGTCGATCTCGTCAAGGTGAAGGCCGCCGCGCCGCGCAACGACGACGATTCGCGGTCGCCGACGCCTTCGCCGTCCTTGCCGCGGCTTTCTGCCCGCCGGTAGTCCACGTCACCGCGCTCTCACGGCCCGGCGAGTGTGAACGCGCGTGGTCACGACGATCGTGAACCCGCGCGCACATGGCGCGCGCGCCACGTGGCGCTGACGCGCGCTCGGCACGCCCGCTACGGGCGCTCGGCGCACGTGTAGAGCGCGGCGACGCTCGTCGCCGTCATCGTGCACGCCCACACCGGCCGCGGCCACTCGAGGCACGGCGCGAGCTGCTGCTCGACGAGCGACGCGCGGATCTGCGCCACCTGCTGCTCGGTCGGGACGAACTCGGCGGGCTTCTGCTTGCGCTGCTCCTCCATCCCGATCGCGAGCACGTGATCGATCATCCGCTCGCACTCGGCGCGCGTGAGCGGCGCCTCCGCCTCGCCGCCGCCGCCCGTCGCCGGCCCGGCGCCTGCGCCATCGCTCGCACCGCCGCCCGCGCTCGCGCTCGCGCTGCCCGTCGCGCCACCCGCGCCATCGCCGTTGCTGCCGCTGCTGCCGGGTCCTTTCTTCGGCCCGCACGCGACGGCCAGCACGAGGAGCGCGGCGATCCAGGATCTCATCTCTCGTTCGTACCGCGGCCGGACGCGCCGCGCCACGCCACGTGCTAGCGTCCTCGGCCAGTGTCGCTGTGGTTCGCGATCGTCATGGGCGCGGTGCAGGGTCTCACCGAGTTCCTGCCCATCTCCTCGACCGCGCACCTGCGGATCTTGCCTGCGCTCCTCGGCCAGCATGATCCCGGCGCGGCCTACACCGCCGTCCTCCAGCTCGGCACGCTCGTCGCCGTCCTCGTCTACTTCGCGCGCGAAGTCTTCGTCGATCTCCCGCGCGCCCTCTTCACCGATCCGCGCAGCCCGCGCGGCCGCCTGCCGCTCTACCTGATCCTCGCCACCCTGCCCATCGCCGTCGCCGGCATCGCGCTCGAGGACTTCATCGTCGGTGACGCCCGCTCGCTGTGGGTGGTGAGCGCGACGCTCGTCGGCGTCGGCGTCGCGATGGCCGTGATCGACGCGCGCGCCCGCAACGAGCGCAAGATCGACGACCTGCGGCTCCTCGACGCCTTCATCGTCGGCTGCGCGCAGGCGCTCGCGCTCGTCCCGGGGGTCTCGCGCTCCGGCGCCACGATCTGCTGCGCGCTCGTCCTCGGCCTGCGCCGCACCGAGGCCGCGCGCTTCTCGTTCCTGCTCAGCATCCCCGCGATCGCGGGCGCCGGCGTCTTCCAGATGGACGACGCGATCGACGGGCTCGGCGCCGACGCGGTCACGCCGCTCGTCGTCGGCACGCTTGTCTCGGCGCTGGTCGGCTACGCCTCGATCGCGTGGCTCATGCGCTTCCTCGGGACCCGTCCGCTCTTCGGTTTCGCCGCCTACCGCGTCGCGCTCGGCGTGCTCCTCGTCGCGCTCCTCGCCGCCGGCACGCTCTCGCCGTTCGCCGGCGTGTGATCGGTCACGGACACTGAACACGCGCGCCGGAAGCACGTCGAAGACGCGCGTCGAATACGGCGCCTCGAAGCCGTCCGGCGCGCCGATTCTTGGTAACGTCGGACCGTTCTGGAGGGGATACGACTCATGAGATCCTTCACGATTTCGGCCCGGCACTGGACCTGCTCGCTCGCCTTCCTGATGCTGGTCTGCCTGCTGGGCACGGCCACGGCGCAGACCCACCCGCGGCTCGCCAAGGGCAGGTACCCGGTCAAGGTCGACTCCGCCCCGCCAGGTGCCACGGTCTACATCGACAACAAGCAGCTGGGGCCGGTCGGCGTGACGCCGTGGAGCGCCAAGCTCGCCAACGGCAACTACACGATCATCCTCGAGCTCGATGGCTACCAGCCCGCGACCAAGGCGATCAAGGTCGCCCGGACGCGCCGGCAGCAGGAGACCTTCATCCCCCTCGTCAAGAAGCTCGACCCGCCGCGCATCGACGTGCGGGCCGATGCCGACCGGAACATCTTCGGCGCCACCGTCTTCCTCGACGGTCAGAACCAGGGCACGGCGCCGGTGCTGCTCACGACCGATCCGGGCCGCCACCTCGTCGAGATCAAGCGCGAGGGCTTCGAGACGTTCTCCACGTGGGTCGAGACCAAGGAGAACGAGAAGGTCACGCTCACGCCGTTCCTGAAGGAGATCGCCAAGCCCAAGCTCGGCACGCTCGTCGTCGACGCCGACGTGCCCGACGCCAAGGTCTTCCTCGACGGCAACGAGGTCAAGGGCACGACGCCCGTGTTCATCACCGACGTGATCGAGGGCCTGCACGTCGTCGAGGTCCGCAAGGAGCCGGCGGTGCCGTGGAAGCAGACGGTGCAGGTCGTGGCCGGGACGCAGGCCAAGGTGCGCGCCGAGCTCAAGGCGACGATCGGCGGGCAGGGCGGCGTCATCCGCGTCCTGTCCAACGTCGCCGGCGCCAAGGTGTTCCTCGACGGCACCGACATGGGCGCGGTGCCCATCGACATCAAGGACGTGAAGACCGGCGAGCACGTGCTCGAGGTCAAGGCGCCCGGCTACCAGACCCGCGAGGAGCGAGTCACGGTCAACGCCGGGCAGTCGGTGATCCTGAAGCTCGACCTCAACCCCGAGGCGGGCAAGGGCGACACCGGCACGCTCAAGGTCGTTTCGGCGGTGCCCGACGCCGACGTCTACATCGACGGCGCGGCGATCGGCAAGGTGCCGCAGGAGAAGGCGGTCGCGCGCGGCGAGCACTTCGTCGTCGTGAAGCTCGCCGGCTTCAAGACGTTCGAGCAGAAGGTCCGCATCGAGCCGGGCCAGACCCTGACCGTGTCGGCGGACCTGCGCGCCGTCGGCCGCGTGCGCGTGATCAGCGATCCCGCGGGCGCCGAGGTGCTCATCAACGGGCTGCCGCAGGGCGTGACGCCGCTCGACCTCAACGAGGTCGAGGTCGGCACGACGATCATCCGCGTGATGAAGCCCGGCTACCAGGTCTGGGAGCAGACGCTCACCCTCGAGGGTGGCAAGGCGGAGATCCTGAACGCCAACCTCAAGCTCGAGGGCATGTCCGACGACGAGCTCCGCGCCGAGCAGCGCGGCCTGGCGTCGTTCGGCGCGCGCACGCTGCCGCGGGGCCGCTCGACGGTCGACTTCGGGCTCGGCTACCCGTACTTCCTCGAGACCCGCATCAACGTCGGCGCGGGCAAGATGTCGAACTTCGGCTTCGACGCCGGCGTGGGCGTGCGCTCGATGGGCTCGCGCTCGGAGATCGGGCTGGGCGTGCGCCTGATGCTCGTCGATCGCGATCCGTTCTCGGCCGGCGTGTTCGGCGACCTGTGGTGGGGCTCGCGCCTCATCGACGACAGCAAGCGCAACGGCCTCACCCTGAACGCCGGCGGCGTCGCGTCCTTGACCGCGTTCACCCGCGTGACGGTGAGCGGCCGCATGTACCTGAACATGTGGAGCGACCGCCACTGCCCCGAGGTCAACAGCATGAACGAGTTCGACGGCGATCCGATCGAGACATGCGCGAAGTACCGCGACGGCACGCTGTCGGCCGAGGACCGCATGAACGTCGAGTCGCTCACCGGTCAGACGGGCTCGGACTTCTACGGCCGCGAGAGCGGCATCCGCCTCATGACCAGCGCGATCGCCGAGATCGCGGTCAAGCAGCGCTGGAACATCTGGTTCGTGCTCGAGGGCGCCGCGTTCCAGAGCGAGCGCGCGCTCTACACCGACTACTTCTCGGCGCCGCTCTTCAAGAGCGACTTCGGGACGTACGGCCGCGCCGGCGCGACCTACAAGTTCTGACCCGGCGGCGCCGGTGGCAGCGGGACGTCGTTCGGCAGGACGACGTCGTCGGGGATCGTCCACGCCTTGCGCTCGGGGTCGTCGGGGTCCTGCAGGATGTTGCCGACGGCGAGCATGTGCGGGAGACGATGGGCCCGGTAACGGAACCGGAATGTTCTCAGTTGCCGCTCCGTCAGGTGTCTGGCGAGCCGCTCCTCGAGATCGCGACCAAGTTCCTCCGCGGCCGCCCGGAACTCGTCATGGGTGATGCGATTGAAGCCCTGGTCGTTGATGAGGAACCCGAACGAGACCGCGGTCTCCTGGAGCTCGGCGAGAAAGTAGCGCCACTGTTCGTCGGTCAGCTGCGCCTCGTCGCGGAACCGAAGAAGTCCATCGAACATCTCGCGGCGCACCTGCTGCGTGTGCGGATCATCGGCGAACCGTACGTCCCGCTCGGGTCGAAAGCTCATCTCCCGCGGTGGAGGACCGCTGAGCGTGCGTCGCTCGGGAAGCGAGATCGGCGACGGTCCGCGCGCCTCGACCTGCGTGGCGTCCGCACGTAGGCTGCCCGGCGTGTCAGGCGATGCCGCCGCTGAGGCCGGCGCCGTGGAGCGAGTCGACGGGCCTCGCCGCATCGAGAACCAGGCGAGCAATCCTCCGACGCCGATGAGGAGTGTGACGAGCGCGAGCAGCAGACGACGCGTGGTCACTGGAGGTCGTCCTGGGTGCACGAGTTCGCGGCATAGCACGCGTTCTCCGCCCCCGTGCACGCGTGATCGAGGTTCATGCCCAGGGTCGCGCACGTGCCGAGGAACCCGCTGCGACCGTTCCATTCATACGTCGAGGTCGCGGTCCGAGTCGCCTGTGCTCCGACGCCTTCGAAGGTGACCGACGCTTCGCCGCTCGTGGTGATCGTCGTCGAACCGCCACGGTGGCCGAGACGCCAGCTCGAGATGCAGCTGTCGATGCCGCGGCCATCGCACACGCGGACACCACCTTCGGTCCGGCACTCGTACTCCCACATCCTCGGCCGATCCCAGGGAGCACCGACGCCCGCGCACTGCTCGGCGACGTGATCCCAGATCCGGCAGCCCCACGCGGTCACCGTGTTCGCACCGAGCTTCACGGGGTCGCAACGACGCTGCGCTTGCGCCTCGGCGTTGACTCGACAGGTCGTCTCCGCCATGTCGGCCTGCGCCTGACAGCTCTGCGACGCCGCCTGGCACTTCTTGCAACGCCGCCGGCGCTCGAGCTCTTGCCGCGTCTGGCGAGGCGGGCGGCGAGAGCCGCCGCGGACGCCGCCGTCGTCGTACCCGTCGGGCGGCGGATCACCCTGGTCGTTGCCCGGGCCGCTCGAGCCGCTGGGGTCGATGCAGGTCACGTGGTCGCCAGAGCGGAGCTCGATCATGCCCACGCGGCACGACTCGACGATGATGACCTCGGCGCGGGCGAGGTTCGGCACGACGAACGCGGCCGACAGCGTGGTGGACAGGAAGACCGCCGAGACAAGGGCGGTCAGAGGACGGCGATGGAAGGCTTGCAACATGGCCGCGCGCCCATTGCACGGCCCGGGCCGCTGCTCTCGCATCGATCGCGATCCAGCGATCGGACGCTTACGCGTGATGAGCTGCGTTCCAGCGGAACAGCGGAACACCACCAGCGGAACAGCGGAACAGCGGTGCCGCCGGTGCGGCGGTCAAACGCCGGCGTGCTTGCGGATCGTCGCCGCGGTGGCGTCGTCGATCTGCAAGGCGATCTGCAGGCGCTCGAGGAAGGCCTTCTCGGCGGCGGCCACGTCCTCGTCCATGGCGACGACGCCGAGGGCGGCGGCGAAGATGTTGACGCGCTCGTCGCGCGGGATCTGCGAGACGTTGATGTCGTCGAGCTCGATCTTCTTCTTCAGCCAGCCGAGGGCGGTCTGCCGCTCCTCGTCGGTGAGCTTCGCGATGTTGATCACCGCCTTCATGCCGGCCTCTTCGGCCTCGTTGATGACGCCGTCGGCCCAGGCGGCGGCGATCCAGACCTCGAGCGCGAGCAGGACCTGCGGGTTCTTGTCAGCCATGTCGGCATGATGCCACGCGGACGCGCGCGATGGCGTCGGGGCGCGCGCGCGTCGGCGCGTCAGTCGAAGCAGAGGCAGGACTCGGCAGGATCCGCGCACTGCATCGTGTTGCCGCAGAACGTCCCGGAGCCGCAGCGCGCGTCGGGCTCGCCGAAGTCGACGCAGGACTGCGTGGCGGCGCAGTCGTTCTGCGTCGTGCAGGTCGTCGACTCGACCGCGCAGAGGTAGGCACCCGGGCACGACTCGCCGTCGTCGCCGCCGCCGCACACGTTGCGCAGCATCAAGCTGAACAAGAGGAGCGTTCGAACCATGGCCTCATGGCACCACGCGCGAACGTCTAGGTCAATTTCTCAGCGGGGGCGGCGGGCGAAGAAGGACACCGTCGGGCCGCCGGGGATGGGGGTCTGGTGCGCGAGCTCGAAGCCGATGCGGCGATAGAACGAGTGGTTCTTCGGGTTGGTCGACTCGAGCCAGGCGAGCTGGCGCGCGTCGTCGCAGCGCGCGAGGGTGGGCGCGAGGACGGCGGCGCCGAGGCCCTTGCCCTGGTGTGCGGGGTCGACGCCGAGGACGGCGAGGTAGTGGTGCGGCTCCTTCGGCGCGCCGGCGGCCATCGCCGAGAACACGCGGAGGCCGGCGGCGACCCGGCGCCCCACGAGCCACGCCAGGCGCGGCAAGAGCCGGAGCTGGGTCGTGATCGGCAGATCGTGCTTGCCCGGCGGCGCCCAGATCGCGGCGGCGGCGCCGGCGGCGCCGTACGACCCGCCCAGGTCGATGTAGGGCGCGATGGTCGAGGTCAGCATCCGCGTCATGCGCGACAGCCGCGTGGCGTCGTCGGGGAAGACGTAGATCCATCCGGGATCCTCGACGAGCGCGCGCGCCAGGACCCGCGCGGCCTCGGCGACGTCGGTGCGATCGAGGACACCCTCCACGCCTGCGGACGCTAGCACGCTCACTTCCGCTACAGGCCGTTGTGCTCGGCCGAGACCGTTCCCGACGGGCGCCCGGAGGCGAGATAGACCCTGGCCCCGGCGTCCTCGAGGAGCGTGGCCTTGAAGAACGCGGTCACGTACGCTGCCGCGATGTCGCGGCCGGTGTCCGCCGGCAGATAGGTGAACGGCTGGCCGTCGGTCTGGCGGGTGCCGTCGCCGCACCCGGGCGCGAACCCTGGCACGACGCCGACGAGATCGGAGACCGACCAGTGGCCGGCATCGTCGACCTCGATCTTCCAGGCCGGCGCGACCGCGCGCGCGAAGTTGCCGCGGATGAGCTCGTTGCCCAGCTCGCTGATCGAGTTGTCCTCGCGCGCGACGAGGAAGCCGAGCGGGAGATCGAGGTCCTGGATGTCGACCCCGGGCAGGAGCGGGTTCTGCATCGGGGCCGCGAGCCCGAACACCGACGAGACCTGCGGTTCGTTGCGCTGCGCGAAGAGGGCGGTGGTCACCGACCCGAACGAGTGCCCGAACAGCCCCGGCGGGACGTCGGCGAGGGTGAGGCCGGCGGCCGGCGCCATCACGTCGCGCGCCGCCGAGATGGCGACGCCGAGGTCGAGGACGCGGGTCTCGAGCGTGGTGCCGTCGAGCGGCAGGCCCGCCATGTCGAGCTGATCCCACAGCGTGTTGCCGGTGTGATCGACGGTCGCGACCACGAAGCCGTGGCTCGCGAGGCGCCGCGCGATCGTCATGCTGGAGAAGCGCGTGCACTCGTGACAGTGCGAGAACACGACCAGGGGAAACGCGCCGGCGGCGCCGGCCGGATCCCAGGCAGCCTCGACGCCGCGGGTCGTGCACGTCGGGGGCGCGGCCGCGACCAGGTCCGCGAACGCGGCCCGGTGGGTCGCGTCGGCGAAGTCGGTGATGGGGAGCTCGCCCTGGGCGGTGCCGGCGGCGGCCGGGTACCAGAGCTGCACCAGCAGCATGCGCTGCCGGGACGCGTCGACGGTGGTCAGCTCGGCGACGCCCACCGGATGGGCGCCATCGGCCTCGACCGAGAGATCGGGCGCGGGGCCATCGTCGCCGCCGCAGGCGCCCAGCGCGAGGAGGACGCAGACGGCATGGACGGACGCGGCCGGGACGACGTTACAGCGCATGGGCGGCGCATCGTAACGAAGTATGAAGCGGCGTGCGCGGGGGAGCGGTGTGCGCTACACGGATCGCGGTGCCCGGCCCCGTGGTCCTCGCCACGCACGACCTCTCCAAGCGCTATCGCGGGCGCACGGTGGTCGATCGCGTGTCGATCGCGGTGGAGCGCGGCGACGTCTATGGGTTCCTCGGGCCCAACGGCGCCGGCAAGAGCACGACGCTCCGCATGATCCTCGGGCTCGTGCGGCCGAGCGGCGGGCGCGTCGAGCTCTTCGGCCAGCCGCAGGGCGATCGCCGCGCCCTCGCGCGTGTCGGCGCCATCGTCGAGTCGCCGTCGCTCTACACGTACCTCTCGGGCCGCGACAACCTGCGGATGCTCGCCGACCTCTCGGGCGGCGCGCCGGCGGCGCGGCTCGAGGAGGCGCTCGTGCGCGTCGACCTGCGCGACCGCGCCGACGATCCCGTGCGCATCTACTCGCACGGCATGAAGCAGCGCCTGGCGATCGCGGCCGCGCTCCTGCCGCGCCCGGAGCTCATCATCCTCGACGAGCCGACCAACGGCCTCGATCCGATGGGCATCCGCGACATGCGCGACCTCGTGCGCAGCCTGGCCGCCGACGACGGCATCACGGTGCTCCTGTCGTCGCACCTGCTCGCCGAGGTCGAGCAGGTGTGCAACCGCGCGACGATCATCGCGCGCGGCAGCCGCGTCTGGGAGGGCGAGGTCGCCGGGTTGCTGGCCGGGCGGCGGCGCGTGCGCCTGCGGGCGCGGCCGGTCGAGCGAGCGCGGGCGATCGCGCAGACGATGGGCGCCGAGGCGCGTGAAGTCGAGCCCGGCGTCCTCCACGTCACGCGCGACGAGATCACGCCCGCGGCGCTCGTGGCCCGGCTCGCCGCGGCCGGCGTCGAGGTCGACGAGATCGTCGCCGAGGCGCCGACGCTCGAGGAGATGTTCATGTCGCTGGTGGCTGGTGACCGGCCGGAGGAGGCCGCGTGACGTTCGTACGCCTCCTCCGCTGGGAGCTGTTCAAGCTCTACCGCCGGCCGTCGTCGTACATCGGGTTCGTCCTCTGCCTGGCCTTCTGCGCGGTCACGCTCTTCGGCTTCGGCTGGACGCAGTACAAGGGCAAGGAGATCCAGGGGCTCAAGCTCGACGCCAGCCAGTACCTGAACGGCCCCTTCTACGCCAACTTCGTCCTCAACATCGCGTTCTTCGCGCTGCTACCGCTCGTGGTCGCGACGGTCGCCGGCAGCCAGCTCGCCGGCGAGGCCAAGGACGGCACGCTGCGCGCGCTGCTCGTGCGCCCGCCGTCGCGCGCGCTGGTCTACCTGGCCAAGGCGGTCGCGAGCCTGGTCTGGGTCGAGCTGGTGATCGTCTTCCTCATCGCGCTCGCGCTCCTCGTCGGCCACGTCGCCTACGGCGGCGGCGATCTGCTGGTCTACATCTGGGAGTTCAAGAGCGCCGGCTTCTGGCGCGTCGAGGCGAGCGACTGGCCGCTGGTCTTCGCGCTCTGCGCGCTGGGCGCCGGCGCCGCGCTCGCGGTCGTCGCGTCGGTCGCGCTCCTCCTGTCTGCGCTCACCGACAACCCCGTCGTCGCCCACGTCGGCACGCTCGGCGGCTTCTTCATCTCGACGGTGCTCCAGCGTCTGCCGGATCAGGTGATGGGCAGCTCGTTCAAGGAGCTCCTGCCCACCACGCACATGAACTTCTGGCACGAGATCTATCGCTGGGCCGACCCCGCAGGCGACGGCATGAACCGCGCGCGCGTCCTCGAGGACGTGCTCTGGTGTGGCGGCCTCACCGTCGTCTGCTTCGCGGCCGGGCTCCTCGTCTTCGTGCGTCGCGACGTCACGTCCTGACGTGGCCCGCGACCCGTGCGATAGTCGGCGGATGCCCGAGGCGCCACGGCCAGGGGACCTCATCGGTGGTCGCTATCGCCTGCAGGAGGTTGCAGGGCGCGGCGGCATGGCCGATGTGTGGCGCGCCGAGGTCGAGGGTGACATGGGCTTCCGCCGCGTCGTCGCGGTGAAGCAGATGCACCCGGCGCTCGCCGTGCAGCCGACCTACGTCAACATGTTCGTCGAGGAGGCGCGGCTCGGCTCGCAGCTCGAGTCGCCGCACCTGGCCGAGGTCCGCGACTTCGTCGCCGAGGACGGCAACTTCTACATGGTGATGGAGTGGGTCGAGGCGGTCGACCTCGGGACCTGGACGCGCTGGCACTACGAGCGCGGCGAGGGCCCCCGCTGGGAGCTGGTCGCCGCCATCGGCGTCGGCGTGCTGCGCGGCCTCGCCGCCGCCCACGAGCGTCACGGTCCCGACGGCAAGGTGCTCCCGGTCGTCCACCGCGACGTGTCCCCGCACAACGTCCTCCTCACGACGCGTGGCCTGGTGAAGCTCATCGACTTCGGGCTCTCGCTCGCGCCCGATCGCGAGGCCGAGACCACGGACCCGGGCGTGGTGAAGGGCAAGATGTCGTACCTGTCGCCGGAGATCGTGAGCGGCGCGCGACCGTGCCCCGAGTCGGATCAGTTCGCGGTGGGCTCCGTGCTCTGGGAGGCGCTGGTCGGGCGCAAGCTCTTCGACGGCCAGAACGACTACGAGACCTACGTGCGCCTGCGCGACTGCCAGGTGCAGCCGCTGCGGCCGCTCCGGCCCGACGTGCCCTCGGACTTCGCGGGCCTCATCCACCGCGCGCTCTCGCCGCGCCCCGAGCAGCGCTTCCCGACCTCGCGCGAGTTCGCGCGCCAGATCGGCACCGCGCTCAAGAAGGTGCAGCTCCGCAAGGACCTGCACCACATGCTGTCGAAGTCGGTGCAGGACGCGCGCAACGCCATGGGCATGAAGTCGCGCACCGGCGATCTGTCCGCGCTCACGCCCATCGCCGAGCTGCGCCCCGAGGAGCCGACCGCGATCGGCGAGCGCCTGCGCGGCCTGCGCCACAAGCTGCCGGGCTTCCTCGGCCGCAAGAAGGCCTGACCGGGCGCGATCTCAGTTCGTCCCGCCCGTCGTCGCCGGCGTGGGCTCGGCCATCGTGCGCGACGGCGGCATCGAGAGGAGCGGGATCGACTCGCCGGCGGCGACGCGGGCGCGGCGATCGTTCTCGAGCTGGGCGGCCTCGGCGTAGCGGTAGAGGTCGCTCATCAGATCGCTGGCGAGGTCGGGGGCGTAGGTGCCGACCAGCTTCGACGTGAGCGCCGCGAGCTTGTCGTCCTGGTACCAGACGTTGCTGCGCTTGTCGCCGTGGACCGCGCGCCGCGTGGTGAACATGAGCGTGCCGGTCTTCACGTCGAACATCGTCGCCTCGATGTAGCCGTAGACCTCGTGGCGCTGGCCGGGGAGGAAGAGCGCGCCGACGCCGGTGGCGTAGCCCCACGCCCAGCGGTTCGCCTTCTTCTTCTTCGCGAGCACCTCGCGGTAGAGGATCACGTAGCGCAGGCGATAGCGCGCCGCGATCTCGCGCAGGGCCTCCATGCCGAGGGCGCCCGACGGGATGGGCATGATCTCGGTGATGAGCGAGAAGGGCTCGGCGCCGCGCAGCTTGCGCACGAACGGCGCGACGCCGGCGGGGACGCGGTAGTCGGGGCTCGGGCCGCGCCAGTCGGTGGCGGTGAGCACCGGGATGACGCCGACGCGCGCGGGCAGGTCCAGCTCGATCGGCGCGGCGAGGATCTTCTGCAGGTTCTCCTCGGTGAGCTGGCCCTGCGGGTCGCGCGCGAAGACCGACTTCTCGAGCGGCGGCGGCATCGGCTGCGCGGCGGCCGCGGACGCTGGCGCCTCGGCCATGCGGGCCGAGGCCATCTTCATCTTGGCGCCGCAGCCGGCGGCGACCCAGAGGAGGGCGACGAGGGCGAGGGGGGCGAGCTTCGGACAGACCCGTGGCGTTGCGTGGCGGAATCGAGGCGACACGTCAGGCTCCTTTCGGCGCCGGACGGCGACGCCGGTTACGCCCCGTAGAACGGCCCCGGCGCGCGACGCTTACAGTCGGCGCGAATAGCGAATCCGCAACGGGCCCTGCGAGAGGGTCACCCCCGTCACCGGCCCGGCCGACGGCAGCTCGAAGGAGAGCTCCACCCCGCTCGCTTCGTCGAAGAAGGCGCCTCCCTCGACGGGCGTGAGGTTCACGGCGTCCTGTCCGTTCGGCTTCATCGACAGCCCGTCGGACGAGGCGGTCACCTCGATGGTCATGATGCTGTCGACGAGCTCCTGGGGCGCGCCGAGCTGCTTCACGGCGGCGATCCCTTCGTCGGTGATCGCGTAGGTGCCGACGACGCGTGCGACGATCGCCGGATCGAGCGTGCCCTGCTTCCGGGAGACCGGCGGCTCGAGCGTGGCGCCGAACGCGGCCTCGACCGCGGCCTTGCCGATCGGGTCGGCGTTCACCTCCTCGACGTTGCCGAGGACGACCACGACGAGGTCGGCGTCGGGGACGAGCCAGTACATCGTGCGGAAGCCGTCGATGCCGCCGTTGTGCCAGACCGTGTGACGGCCCGCGACCTCCTGCACCACCCAGCCATACGCGTAGCCGTCGCGCTCGACGCGATAGAGCTTCTCGCGCGCCGTCGCGGGCAGGATCGTGTCGCCCGCGAGCGCGCGGTGCCAGCGCACGAGGTCGTTCGCCGTCGAGCGCACCGCCCCCGCGGCGAACGCCACCGACAGGTCGATCGGATCGGCCTCGACGAGCGCCTCGCCTGCGCGCTTGTAGCCGAGCGCGCGATCGGGCGCGCCCACGGCATCGTCGACCGCCGTGCGCGTCATGCCCGCCGGCGCGAAGAGCTCGTCGCGCAGGTAGGCCGCGTAGCGCTTGCCGCTCACGCGCTCGATGATCGCGCCGAGCACGGCGTAGCCCGAGTTCGAGTACGCGAACCGGGAGCCGGGTGCGAACTCGAGCGGGAGGTCCTGGAACAGCGCGAGCAGCTCGGCCGTCGACAGGCGCGCGTTCTTCTTCGCTTCGATCGCCGGCATCGCCGTGTAGTTCGGCAAGCCGGCGGTGTGCGTGAGCAGCTGGTGGATCGTGACGTCCTTGCCGGGCCCGGGGTACGACGGCAGGTGCGTCGCGACCGTGTCGTTCACCGACAGCTTGCCGGCCGCCTCGAGCTTCAGGATCGCCGCCGCGGTGAACTGCTTGGTCACCGAGCCGATGCGGAACGTCGTGTCGGCCGTGGCGGCCCGCGACGCCGCACGATCGGCCAGGCCGAACGCGCGCGCGTAGATCGGCTGATCGTGCTGCGCGACGAGCACGTACCCGTGGAACCGGGACGCCTCGCCCCGGTCGCCGCCGATCGCCTCGATGTACGGCGTCAGCTGCGCGTCGAGGTTCGCCGGCTGGACGCCCAGGTCCCCGACGGCGGGGAGGGCGGGGGGCTCAGGCGCGGGCTTCTGCGCAGCGGGGCGCGCGCAGCACGCGGAGAGGACGAGCGGGAGGAGCAGCCGGCGCGATGAGGCGAGCGTCACGGGACGCGAGGTTACACGCCGGCGTCTCGAGGGTGGCCATGGCGGCCAGGAGGATGGCGGGATCGATCGTACGCATGGTGTTTGGATGGTCGAGGAGGGAGCGAACGGAGGCGGGACGCGGTGTGTAGAGCGGCGCCCGCGCGCGCGCAAGTGGCGACCGGAGTTGCCGTCCCCCCTCGGGGCAACCCCCGGAAAGCTATGGCACGAGCTGGCGCAGATGCCAGGCCTGGAGGTGGGTTTGTCGCTCGGCGGCGGCCTGCGCGCGCTGCAGGTGGAGCGCCATCTGGGCGACGGTGAGGACCAGGCCGAGGTTGGCGGCGACGAGCATGACCACGGTGCCGACCGGGTCGCTGCCGATCACCCACGAGCGGATGGTGATGCCGTGCTCGTCGATCCAGAAGGTGCGGGGCAGGACGCCCGCCCACTCGAGCGCCAGCGGGAGCAGCAGGACCAGCACGGCGTTCACCACGACCGGGATCGCCGAGTGTCGCGCCGGCGACGCGAGGAACGTGAGCGTCGACGCGATGACCAGCCCGGGGGTGACCATGAGCGGGCTGAAGTACACGCTGGAGAGGAACGGCATCGCCCCGTCGGTGACGATCGCGAGCGTGTAGAGCCACTTCGACGGCCGCTCGTCGCGCGTCGACAGCCAGTAGGCGAAGCCCGCGTTGCCCAGCGCGAGGACGAGGATGACGATCGGGATCGTCCAGTCCTTCACGCCGAGCCAGAGCAGGCCGGGCAGGAACAGGAGGTAGCCGAGGTACGCGACCGAGCCCGCCACCATGTACGAGCGGTGGGCGCCGACGCGGGCGCGCATGATCGTCGCCTCGACCTCGGGCGGCGTCTCCGCCGGCGGCTCGAGGAGCAGGCGGCCGACCAGCGCGGCGGCCTCGCCGTTGCCGGGATCGAGCGCGAGGGCGCGCCCCGCCGCGCGCATCGCCACCTCGCGCTCGCCGCGCGCGTGGTGGGCGGTCGCTTCGGTCGCGAGCTCGGCCGCCAGCTCGCGGCGTCGCGCCAGATCGCGATCGCCGTCGAGGTAGCGCTGCACCGCGGCGTGCACCTCGCGCGCGGTCGGCGTGCGCTCGGCGGCCACCGGCGCCGTCGCGCGCGCGCACGCGGCGTCGAGCTCGGGCGCGATGTCGGCGTCGGGCCGGCGCGCCGCCGGGTGACCGGGCTCCGCCGCCATCGCCGCCGCGAGCGCGGCGATCCCGCGCGGCAGCATCGGCTCGAGCGTCAGGATCTCGAACAGGATGCAGCCGAGCGCGTAGACGTCGACGCGGTGATCGATCACGCCGCCCTTGGCCTGCTCGGGCGGCATGTAGCCGGGGGTGCCGAGCACCGAGCCGGCCGCGGTCTCGCCGACGACCGAGTCGAGCGTGTCGAGGTCGCTGCGCTGGATGCCCGCGCCCGAGACCGGCTCGTCGTCGCCGATCTTGGCGATGCCCCAGTCGAGCACGTACACCTCGCCGAAGTCGCCGAGCATGATGTTCTGCGGCTTGAGGTCGCGGTGGACGACGCCGCGCGTGTGCGCGAACTCGACCGCCAGACAGATGTCGGCCAGGCGCGCCAGCAGCGCGCGGCGCGGCCAGCGGGCGACCGCGTCGGCGTCGCCGGCGCGCTGGCGATCGAGGATATCGGCGAGCGTGGTGCCCGCCAGCTTCTTCATCGCGAAGTACGGGACGCCGCGCTCGTCGAAGCCGAGGTCGTGCACCGGCACGATCGCCGGATGATCGAGGCGGCCCTGGACGCGCGCCTCGCGCAGGAAGCGGGCGACGGCCTCGGGGCGCGGGCCGGCGTCGCCGGCGATGAGCGACTTCACGGCGACGTCGCGGCCGACGCGTTCGTCGCGTGCGACGCGGACCTCGCCCATGCCGCCGCGGCCGATCACCGGGCCGAGCGCGTAGCGGGTGGCGTCGGGGGCGAGGGCGGTCGGGCTGTCCGCGGCGGCGAGGCCGGGTGCCCGGGTCGCGTCGTCCGCGGGCGTCGCCGCCAGCGTGGGCGCGGTGCCCGACGCGCCATCGGCGAGCGTCGGAGCCATCGCGTCGTCGCGGGACCCTCCCATCCCCGCGATCGTACATGAGCCGGGCTCGACTCGCGCGCCCCTGTGTTAAGGTGCGCGCGATGAAGCTCGCGACCCTACGCGATGGTACGCGCGACGGCCGGCTCCTCGTCGTTCGCCGCGACGGCCAGGCGGCGGCCCCGGCGCCCACGCCCTGGCGCACGATGCAGGCCGCGCTCGACGACTGGGACGCCGCGCTCCCCGCGCTCCGCGCGCTCGCCGCCGAGCTCGACGGCCACCAGCTCGATGGCATCACGATCGAGCCCGCGCGCCTGATGGCGCCCTTGCCGCGCGCGTACGAGTGGGTGGACGGCTCGGCGTACCTCAACCACGTCATCCTCGTGCGCAAGGCGCGCGGGGCCGAGCCGCCCGACACCCTCAAGACCGATCCGCTGGTCTACCAGGGCGGCGCGAGCGAGATGCTCGGGCCGCGCGAGGCGATCACGCTCCACGATCCGGCGTGGGGGCTCGACTACGAGTCGGAGGTCGCCGTCGTCCTCGGTGACACGCCGCTGGGCACGACCGCCGCCGCGGCCGCCGGCTGCGTGCGCCTGGTGATGATCGCCAACGACGTGACCTTGCGGAACCTGGTCCCGACCGAGCTGGCCAAGGGCTTCGGCTTCTTCCAGAGCAAGCCGGCGACCGCGTTCGCCCCGTTCGCGGTGACGCCCGACGAGCTCGGCGACGCCTGGCAGGACGGCCGCCTGCACGCGCGCGTGCGCTCGACCTACAACGGCAAGGTGATCGGCGACTGCGACAGCGGGCCCGAGATGCACTTCTCGTTTCACCAGCTGGTCGCCCACATCGCGAAGACCCGCCGCTTCACCGCCGGCACCATCCTCGGCAGCGGCACGGTGTCGAACGCGGATCGCGCGCGCGGCGTCTCGTGCCTCGCCGAGCGGCGCATGATCGAGACGATCGAGACCGGGAAGCCGTCGACGCCGTTCATGAAGGTGGGCGACACGATCGCGATCGAGGCCTTCCTCCCCGACGGCACCAGCCCGTTCGGCGCGATCGAGCAGGTCGTGGTGAAGCCCGGAGGCGCCGCGTGAAGCTCCGGCTCCACAACTACTGGCGCAGCTCGGCGAGCCACCGCGTGCGCATCGCGCTGGGCCTCAAGGGCGTGGCGTGGGAGTACGTCGCGGTCAACATCCTCGAGGGCCGGCAGCACGACACGGCGTACACCGCGCAGAATCCGATGGCCCAGGTGCCGACGCTCGAGGTGGTCGAGGACGACGGGCGGGTAACATACCTGACCCAGTCGCTGCCGATCATCGAGTACCTCGACGAGCGCTTCGCCGAGCCGCCGCTGCTCCCCCGCGGGCTCGAGGACCGCGCGCGGGCGCGCGCGATCGCCGAGATGGTGAGCTCCGGCATCCAGCCGCTGCAGAACCTGTCGACCACGAACGCGGTGGGCAAGCTGGGCGGCGACGTGAAGACGTGGGTGCAGGGCTTCATCGCGCGTGGCCTGGCGGCGATCGAGGCTGCCCTCGCCGCGCCCGGCGGCACCGGCGCCGCCGGCCGCTTCTGCGTCGGCGATATCCCGACCATCGCCGACTGCGCGCTCGTCCCCCAGATCCACTCCGCCCGCCGCTTCGGCGTCGACCCGGCGGCCTATCCGCGCATCACGGCGATCGGCGCCGCGTGCGAGGAGCTGCCCGCGTTCGCCGCCGCCGCCCCCGACCGCCAGCCCGACGCGGTGGTCGCCCGCTAAGCCCAAGCCCAAGCCCAAGCCCAAGACGAGGTCGCCCATGGCCAAGCTCGCTCCGCTCGGAATCCAAGGCATCGAAGGCATCCACTGGTACGTCCACGATCTCGAGCGCAGCCGCGCGTTCTACGTCGACCGCCTCGACCTCGCCGAGACCTGGCGCTCGACGCCGGCGCTCGAGAAGGCCGGGCGCCAGCGCTCGGTGACGTTCTCCGCCGGCAGCTTCGACATCGTGTGCTCGTCGCCGCTCGACAAGACCAGCCGCGCCGGCCGCTTCCTGGCCAAGCACCCCGACGGCGTCGGCACGCTCATCTTCGGCGTCGAGGACGCCGAGCGCGCGTTCGCCCTGCTCGAGGAGCGCGGCGGCACGCCGATCGACGAGATCCAGACCTTCAGCGACGACGGCGGCACGCTGCGCCAGTTCTCGATCACCACGCCGTTCGGCGACACGACGTTCCGCTTCCGCGAGCGCCGCGGCTACCGCGCGCTCTTCCCCGGCGCCGCGCCGGTCGCGTCGAAGGGGCCGTCGAACCGGTACGGCTTCCAGGCGATCGACCACGTGACCTCGAACTTCCAGACCATGAAGCCGGCGCTCCTGTGGATGGAGCACGTGCTCGGGCTCGAGCAGCTGTGGCAGGTCGAGTTCCACACGGTCGACGTCGATCCGTCGCGCACGACCGGCTCGGGGCTCAAGTCGATCGTCATGTGGGATCCGGGCAGCGGCGTGAAGTTCGCCAACAACGAGCCGGCGCGCCCGTTCTTCAAGCAGTCGCAGATCAACATCTTCAACGAGGAGCTGCGCGGTGACGGCGTGCAGCACGTCGCGCTGGCGATCGAGGACATCGTCCAGGGCGTGCGCGGGCTGCGCGAGGCCGGCGTCACCTTCATGCCCACGCCGGGCGCGTACTACGACATGCTGCCGGCGCGCCTCGAGGAGAACAAGATCGGCGCGATCGACGAGGACCACGACGTCCTGCGCGAGCTCGGCATCCTCGTCGACGGCGACCACCACCACGCCTACATGCTGCAGATCTTCCTCAAGGAGGCGGCGGCGCTCTACGGCGACCCCAACGCCGGGCCCTTCTTCTACGAGATCATCCAGCGCAAGGGCGACAAGGGCTTCGGCGCCGGCAACTTCCGCGCCCTGTTCGAGAGCATCGAGCGCGAGCAGCTCGGCGCCGGCGGGAAGTCGTAGCCGTGCTCGATCGCGTCGCGCGCGGCGACCTGCCGCGCAAGCACCACACCCAGCTGCGCGGCGCCGGCGGCGAGCTCCGTTACGAGGAGTGCTTCACCCGCGACGGCTTCGACGGGCCGTTCACGATCCTGTACCACCTGCGCCGCCCGCACCTGCAGCGGCCGGCGTCGGTGAAGCACGGCTGGAGCGCGCCGGGCAGCGCCGGGCCGGACGCGCCGCGGGATCTGGCCAAGCGGCACTACAAGAGCGGCGAGGTCGGCAAGGGCGGCGCGCCCTCCGAGGCGTTCGTGCCGCTCCTGTGGAACGCGGATCTCGTCGCGGGGGTCGCGTTCCCCGACGCGGCGGATCCGGTGTACGTCGTCAACGGCGACGGCGACACGCTGGTCTACGTCCACCAGGGCGGCGGGCTCCTGCGCAGCGTCGTCGGCGATCTGCGCTTCGCGCAGGGCGACTACGTGTGCGTCCCGCGCGGCATGTTGCACCGCTTCGTGCCCGACGACGGCGCGCAGCACTGGTTCTGGCTCGAGTGCGACGACTTGCACCTCTTGCGGCAGTGGCGCAACGGCGTCGGTCAGCTCCGCATGGACGCGCCGTACTGCCACCGCGACTTCCGCCGGCCCGAGCTGTTCGAGCCGATGGACGAGGGCCTGCGCGAGCTGGCGGTGAAGCGCGGCGGCCGCTGGCACGGCTTCGCCGTCGACGAGTCCCCGCTCGACGTCGTCGGCTGGGACGGCTCGGTCTACCCGTGGGCGTTCCCGATCCTCGCCTTCCAGCCGCGCGTCTCGTCGGTGCACCTGCCGCCCACGTGGCACGGCACGTTCGGCGCGCGGGGCGCCCTGATCTGCAGCTTCGTGCCACGCCTCGTCGACTTCGCGCCCGACGCCATCCCGTGCCCGTACCCGCACAGCTCACCCTCCTGCGACGAGATCATCTTCTACTGCGAGGGTAACTTCACGTCACGCAAGGGCGTCGCGCCCGGCAGCATCTCGCATCACCCCGCCGGGATCCCCCACGGGCCTCACCCCGGGAGCTACGAGAAGTCGATCGGGTCCACGCGCACGGACGAGCTCGCGGTCATGGTCGACACGTATCGCCCGCTGGCGGCGACGCGCGCCGCGATCGCCGTCGAGGACCCGGGCTACATGGCCTCGTTCCTCTGATCGGCCTCTGATACGATTCCGACCGTCATGCTCGTGCCAGGCGCGTCAGCCCCGGAGCGTCTGGGGCGCTATGCGATCAGCTCCCACCTCGCGAGCGGCGGGATGGCGGAGATCTTCGTCGCCCAGGCGGCCGACCAGCGCGAGCCGGTCGTGGTCAAGGTGATCACGCGCGAGCGGGCGGCCGAGGCCGAGTTCATCCAGATGTTCCTCGACGAGGCGCGGCTGGTCGCGACCCTCAACCACCCCAACATCGCGCGGCTCATCGAGGTCGGGAAGGACGGGCAGGTCTACTTCCTCGCGATGGAGCTGGTGCGCGGCGAGACGGTGCGCGCGATCCTCGAGAAGAGCGCGCGCGCCCGCAACCCGGTCCCCCACGGCGTGGTGCTCGGCATCGTCGCCAAGGTGGCGCAGGCGCTCCACCACGCCCACGAGCGCAAGGGCTCGAACGGCGCGCCGCTCGACATCGTCCATCGCGACGTCACGCCGTCGAACGTGATGGTGAGCCACGACGGCGTGGTCAAGCTGCTCGACTTCGGCGTCGCCCGCGCCAAGGGCCGGGCGCAGGAGACGGTGTCGGGGACGGTGAAGGGCAAGTTCGCGTACATGGCGCCCGAGCAGTGCCAGGGCAAGCGCGTCGATCGCCGGGCCGACGTGTTCTCGCTCGGCATCTTGCTCTACGAGCTGTCGACCTTGCGGCGTGCGTTTCGCGCCGAGAGCGACTACGAGACGCTGCAGAAGATCATGGCCGGCAACATCGCGACGCCGTCGTCGCTGGTGCCGGGCTTCCCGCCGGCGCTCGAGGCGCTCATCCAGCGCGCGATGGCGCTCGATCCCGCCGATCGGTTCCAGACCGCGGCCGAATTCGGCGAGGCCGCGGAGCGGCTCGCGGCCGAGCTCGGTGGCCTCGCCGGTCCGCGCGAGCTGCGCGCGTTCATGGCCGAGCGCTTCCCCGAGGGCGCGGCGGCGGCCGGTCCGGCGGCCGAGGTCGTCGAGCCCGCGATCCCGCGCACGTTCACGCCGAGCCAGCCGCAATCGGGGTCGGTGCCGTCCTTCTTCCCGTCGCTCGTGCCCGCGCCGCCGCGCGAGCAGCGCATCACCGGTGACCAGGCGCCGATCCCGCCGCAGCCGACGCCCCTGCCCGGGCAGGGCCCGGCGCCGGTGCAGAAGACCATGCTCGGTCACCTCGCGCCGGTCGGCGTCCCGAGCCCGATGCCGCAGCCGTCGCCGCTCGCCACGGCGTCGCCGCAGCTACCCGAGCACGCGTCGCCGGTATCTCTGCCGTCGCCGCCGCAGCCCGACCGCGGCCTGCCGTGGGCGCTGCCGGTGGCGCTCGTCGCCATCGCCGTCGTCACGCTCGCCGTCGTCGCGGCGATCGTGTTGACCTGAGCCGCGTCAGCGGAAGCGCTGGATCCACTCGGCGAGCGCGACGCCGAACCTCGCCAGCAGCTCGCGGGTGCTCGCGTCGGTGAGGACGCCGCTCGCGTCGAACCGCTCCTGCGCGCGCGGGATGATCACCTCGGGCTGCAGCATCGCCGGCGAGTTCGTGTAGACGAGGATCTGGCGCAGGTGGTACTGGGCGCGCATCCCGCCGCTGATGCCGGTGGCCGCGCTCACGAGGCCGATCGGCTTGCCGCGCAGCGGCGAGGTCGGCGGCGGCCGCGACGCCCAGTCGATCGCGTTCTTGAGCACGCCGGGGATCGAGTAGTTGTACTCGGGTGTCGCGATGACGAGGGCGTCGGCCGCGGCGATCGCCTGCTTCCACGCCGCGACCGGCGCCGGCTCGGTCTTGTCGTCGGGATCGAACGTGGGGATCGCGCCGAGCCCGTCGAAGAGCTCGAGGGTCACGCCGTCGGGCAGCGTCTCGCCCACGGCGCGCAGGAGCGCGCGGTTGTACGACGCCTTGCGCAGGCTGCCGGCGACACCGAGCAGGTGAAGGCTCATCGCGCGGCCTCGGCGGCCGTCTCGGGCGCGGCCTCGACCTCGACCACCGGCAAGACCCCGCTGGCCTCGATCTCCTTCACGCGCTGCCCATCGGTCATGAGGGCGGGGAGGCGGCGGAACGAGTCGGGGACGTGGACGCCCTGGAGCCCGAGCGCGCTGTGCGCGTCCGGGTCGGCGTAGAACACGCGGCGCGCGCCCTGGTGGAAGTTGCCCGAAGAGCCCAGCTTCATCGCGATCGAGTTGAGGCCGAACGTGATGCGCAGGAAGAAGAGCAGGTCGGGCGGCAGGTTCATGTCCTTCGTGTTCTCGGGGCTGGCGTAGTGGCGGGCCTTGGCCACGTACTCCTGGGTGAACGTGAAGGTCTCGCTGATGTACGGCTCGAGGTGGTACCGCCACGTCTCCCACATCACCTCCTTGTCGTACGGCCGGCCGGGACGCACCAGCCCGATCTTGTGCACGTACTCCTCGTGGGTCGCGCGGTCACCCTCGACGATCGCGCGGAAGAAGCGCTTGATGTCGCGCATCGACTCGGGCGCGAAGCGCTTCACGCAGCCGAAGTCGATGAAGGTGACGCCGCCGTCGTCGTGGAACAGGTAGTTCCCCGGGTGCGGGTCCCCGTTGTAGACGAGGTGGACGAACATCGAGTCGAAGACGAAGTCGGCGATCGCGGCCGACGCGATCTGGCGCTCGCGTGGATCGGCGACCTTGTTGAACTCGTAGAACGTGAAGCCGCGGACGTACTCGCTGGTGAGGATGCGGCGCCGGCTGTGCGACGTGAACACGCGCGGCACGCGGATCATCGGGTGGCCCTGCCACAGGTGGCGGAAGAGCTCCTGGTTGCGGGCCTCGCGCCGGTAGTCGAGCTCCTCGAGGAGGCGCTCGCGCAGCTCGCCGAGCACGGCGCCGAAGTCGACGGCCTTGTTGACCATGGCCGCCATGACGCCGAGGCGGTCGATCGCGCCCAGGTCGGCCTGGATCGCCGCGTCGACGCCGGGGTACTGCACCTTCACGACGACGGCGGTGCCGTCGTGCAAGGTGGCGCGGTGCACCTGACCGATCGACGCGGCCGCCAGCGGCACCTCGTCGAAGTCCTTGAAGTGGCGCGCGAGGTCGCCGCCCAACTCCTGCTCGACGACGCCGCGGGTGAGCTGGAAGTCCATCGGCGGCGCGTCCTGCTGCAGCTTGGACAGCGCCTGCTGCGCCGCCGGCGGCAGCGCGTCGTTGGCGAAGCTCACGATCTGGCCGAGCTTCATGAAGACGCCCTTCATGTTGCCCATGAGCGCGGCCGCCTCTTCGGCGGTCTTCACCCGCGCCTTGTCGTCCATCTGCTTCCTGCGCTCGCGGCTCGCGAAGAGCATGCGCACGCGCAGGACGGCGCGCCGCAGCTGGCGGCGCACGATCATCGTGCCGAAGAGCAGCCCGCGCCCGTCGGTGATGATGCCGGCCTGGTTGCGGCGGCGGGCGAGCCTGGCGAGATGGATCCGCCACGCGACGAGCCCGCTCACGAGGACCGCGGCGCAGACGGCGAGGACGACCCACATCTGGCGCTACCCTAGCAAGAAGGTAGAGTTCGCGGATGTTCTTCCGATCCGATCCGCGCAAGCTGAGGATGCCGACGCCGGAGGAGGCGCTCCCCGGCCGGGCGACGAAGATGCCGGTCCCCGAGCGCCACACCGTCACCGGCAACCGGCTCGCTCCCCCGTTCCCCGAGGGGCTCGAGCAGGCGATGTTCGGCATGGGCTGCTTCTGGGGTGCGGAGAAGAAGCTCTGGCAGGCGCCTGGCGTGTGGTCGACGGCGGTCGGCTACGCGGCGGGGCTGACGCCCAACCCGACGTACGAGGAGGTCTGCTCCGGGCGAACCGGCCACAACGAGGTCGTGCTCGTGGTCTGGGATCCGGCGAAGACGACCTACGAGGCGCTGCTCAAGGTCTTCTGGGAGAACCACGATCCGACCCAGGGCATGCGCCAGGGCAACGATGTCGGCACCCAGTACCGGAGCGGCATCTACGTCTATGGCGACGCGCAGGCCGCGGCCGCGAAGGCGTCGAAGGAGGCATACGCGCCGAAGCTGCGCGACGCGGGCTACGGCGAGGTGACCACGGAGATCTTGCCGGCGCCGGTCTTCTACTACGCCGAGGACTACCACCAGCAGTATCTGCACAAGAACCCGATGGGCTACTGCGGCCTCGGCGGCACCGGCGTCTCATGTCCGATCGGCGTCGTCGTGAAGGCCTGACACGAGCGGCGTGCTCACAGCAGCGGTAGGGCGCCGGTGATCGCGTCGACCTCGGGGGCGTCGGCGGGGCCGATGGCGAGGCAGGTCTTGGTGGGAACGCCCTTGAACTCGGTGTGGCCGGCGTCGACGATGACGGCGCAGGGGAGGCCGGCGGCGCGGGCGCGCGCGGCGACGTCGTCGAGCGCGGCCTCGGAGTCGACCGAGACGCAGACCTTCTTGAAGCGGCCGCCGAGCCAGGCCTCCATCGCCGGCGTGCACGTGAACGTGAACGTCGGGCCGTCGGCGGCGAGCGCGCCGCGATCGAGGAAGACCTTGAGCGACGCATGCGCGCCCTGGGCGATCATCTTGCCCTTGCGCATGTTGAGATCCTTGCGCATCACGATCACTTGCTTGGCGTCCACCGCGCGAGGATAGCGCCTCGGCGGCGCTTTTCGCTTGACGCGTTCTACGCATGCGAACGAGTCGTCGCCGAGAAACGCTCGCTGATCGGCGTCAGATCGCGTCGTGCTCGCGCCTGGCGAGCGAGCGGCCGCGCGACGCGAAAATTCTCGTTCGAGGCGTGGATCGTCGCGCTACGGGCAGCAGGTGAGGCCGAAAAACGCGTGGTAGAGGTGGAGGACGCGAAGGAGGGAACATGTTCGACGAGGAGCGAAGGGCCGTGGTCGAGGGCGTGGAGCGGTGCGTGGGCGGCGACAGCGTGAGTGCCGCGGCCGATGCGGTCGGGACGAAAGACTGGCGGGCGATCGATCGGCGGATGAGGCGACTCGCGTCGCGGCGTTCGGAGCTGGACGCCGAGGAAGCGAAGCTCCTGGTCGTCGCGCGGCGGATGGAGATCCACAAGAGGCTCGGGTACGGCTCGTTCGACGAGTACCTGGAGCGAGCGCTCGGGTACCGGCCGACGACGGCGCGCGATCGCGTGCGCGTGGCCGAGGCGCTGGAGGAGCTGCCGGAGACGCGGCTGGCGCTGGCGGAGGGCAGCCTGTCGTTCTCGACGGTCCGCGAGCTCACGCGGATCGCGACGCCCGAGACGGAGGTCGAGTGGCTCGCGTACGTGGACGGACTGACGGTGCGCGAGGTCGAGCAGGCGGTGCGCGGGCGGCGGCGCGGGGATCCGCCGTCGAAGCCGCAGGACCCGGACCTCGAACCCCGCGTCGTGCGCATGGAGCTGCCCCCGCAGACGTACGCGCTGTTCCTCGATGCGCGGCGCCGGCTGGAGAAGGAGGTCGGCCATGCGATGACCGACGCGGAGTTCGTCGCGATGACGTGTCGCGCGGTCCTCGGTGGCGGAATCGGCGCACCATGCCGTGACACGTGCGAGGGTGAGGTTTCCGAGCACGAGGCGTCGCCGCCGGACCTGCCGCCGCATCAGGTCGCGATCATCGTGTGCGAGGAGTGCCGGCGCGGCTGGCAGGACGTTCCCGGCCGCTCGATCGAGCTGCCGCCGGCTGCGATCGAGCGCGCGCGCTGCGACGCCGTCGAGCTCGGCCGCGTCGACGACTGCGAGACGCCGCGGCGCAAGACCTGGACGATCCCGCCGCGTATCCGCAAGGCGGTGCTCGCGCGCGACCGTCATCGGTGCACCGTGCCCGGCTGCACGTCGTCGCGCTTCGTCGACGTCCACCACCTCCGGCATCGCGAGCACGGCGGCGACGATCGGATGAGCAACCTCACGACCCTGTGCGACCTGCACCACACGCTGCACCACGACGGCGTGATCCGCATCGAGGGTGAGGGCGGTGCGATCCGTGTGTCGCACGACGACGGCCGCCCGTACGGGTCGCCGCCGCCGCCGCGTCCGCCGCCCACGTGGGCGACGGCGCCGCGCTAGCCGGCGGGCGGCGGCGCGACCAGATCGGCGAACACGAAGCCGTCGCGCTCGACGACGATGCCCGGCTGCACGGCCACGCGGTGCGCGAAGGCGGGGCCGCTGGCGGCGAAGGTGTGCGCCTCGCCGCGCTCGAAGCAGCGATCGACGGACGGCGGCAGGCCCGCGACCAGCTCCCTCGTGAGCAGCTTGCCGGCGAGCGCGGCAGGCGCCTGGCGCGGATCGACGCAGGTCACCCACGCCTCGACGCCGGCGGCGAGCATCTCGTCGAGGAGCGCGGTCGTCTCCTTGCCCCACAGGGGGAACACCGGCGTCATGCCGGCGCGCGCGAGCTGCGCTTCGCGATAGGCGCGCACGTCCTCGAGGAAGAGGTCGCCGAACACGACGTGGTGGACGCCGTCGGCGCGGGCCTGCGCCATCGCGGCCTCCATCCGCGCCTCGTAGATCTCGTTGGGGCAGGGCGCCGGGATCGGGACCAGCACCAGCGGCAGCCCGACGGCCTCGGCCTGCGCGCGCAGCAGCTCGAGGCGCACGCCGTGCATCGACACGCGATCGTGCGGCTCGGTGTACGTGGTCAGGAGCGCGACGACGTCGACCTCGCCCGAGCGCCGCACCTCGTGCAACGCCCACGCGCTGTCCTTGCCCGACGACCACGCGAGCCACGCCTTCGGCCGCGGCGCGTTCATCGCGGTCACAGCGCCGGGCGCTCGAGCGTCGCCGGGTCGACCCAGCGCGCGCCGCGCGCGCCCGCGCGCGCCGCGATCCGCTGACCGATCGCGCGATGCGCGCCGACCAGCACCACGGTCCACAGCACGTCGCCGGCGAGGGTCCCGGCGAAGAAGGGAACGGCCGCCAGGAAGCACGCCCACAGCCCGGCGGCCGTCGGCGGGTAGAGCGTTCCGGCGGCCCACACGCCCAGGTTCGAGAGCAGGAAGAACGTCACCGCGCCCAGCACCGCCGCGCCGATCGCGCCGCCGCGAACCCGCCGCAGGGCGCGGGCGATCACGACCTGCGCCACGAAGCCGCCGTAGACGAACAGCGACACCCACCCGAAGGCCTCGTAGCCGTGGAGGCGCGCCAGGATGACGTTCGAGATGGCCATCGACGCGACCACCGTCACGATCGCGACGGGCAGCCGCAGGGTGCGCCCGCCGAGGACGCCGGCCGCGCCGACGGGGGCGAAGTTGGGCGGGTGGGGGAGGATGCGCAGGACGACGCAGAGGGCGATCAGCAGGAGGGGGAGGATCACGACAGCGGTTGTACTACTTGAACCTCGTTTACAGCCGGGCACGTGGCGCGGTACCCCTGCACCGGGAGGGAATCATGCTCAGGCGTTCATCCGGCCTCGTCGGCTCACTTCTCCTCGCGACCCTCGCGACCCTCGCGGTCGTCGCCTGCGGCGCCGACGACGGCGGCAACGGCATGGCCGACGCCGGCGTCGACGCCCGGCTCGAGGGCTTCGACGAGCCCGACGATCACTGTCCCGGCTCGCCGCACTGCGCCACCGCGGGCGACGGCGTCCTCCACGTCGGCGCCGGCGCGCGCATCTTCACGCCGACGATCACCGAGACCTTCACCGACGAGAACGGCAACGGCGAGTACGACGAGGGCGAGGCCTACGTCGACGCCGACGGCGACGGCAAGTTCGACGCCTACTGGCTCTTCGGCGGCGGCCGCCCGGCCAACGCCGTCGAGACCGATCTCGAGGCGCGCGCCGTCGCCTTCCGCCAGGGCGACACCCTGGCGGCGATCGTCTACCTCGACGCCATCGGGCTCCTCGCCGGCGACATCGACACGATCCGCAACGACGCGCGGCTCGCCGCGCTCGGCGTCGACCACGTGATCGTCGGCTCGACCCACGCGCACGACGCGGTCGACACGATCGGGCTCTGGGGCCCGCGCGCGCTGGTCACCGGCTACAACCCCGAGTACAACGCGCGCGTCCAGAACGCCGCCGTCGAGGCGATCCAGGACGCGGTCGCCGCGCTCACGCCGGCGCACCTGGCGATCGCCAAGACGCTGGTCCTCAACGACCCCGGGAACCCGCAGAGCCGCACCGATCGCTGGAACCAGGACATCCGCGACCCCAAGATCTTCGACCCGACGATGACGCTCGCGCGCTTCGTGCGGGCCGACAACGCGAACGTGACGATCGCGACCGTGGTGAACTGGGCCGACCACCCCGAGGCGTCGGCGTTCGGCGACGACAACCTCAAGATCTCGTCGCACTTCGTGCACTGGCTGCGCGTCCTCATCGAGGACGGCATCCCGGCCGGGACGTACACCAACCCGCCCAACGCCGAGATCCCGGGCGTCGGCGGCGTCACCGTCTACGTCCAGGGCGCGCTCGGCGGCCAGATCGGCTCGATCCGCAGCACGGCGCCGCTCGACTTCGCCGGCGTGCCGATGACCGATCACTCGGACGGCCACCTCTACGAGCGCGTGCTCGGCACCAACCTCGCGCGCCTCGCGCTCGAGACCATGGCGTCGTCGAGCGAGAGCGTGAGCGAGCTGCCGCTCTCGTATCGCACCGCGAAGTTCCACGCGCTGGTGCAGAACGTCGGCTTCCAGGCGGCGTTCATCATCGGCCTGCTCGCGCCCCACGATCTCGTCGGCTACGACCGCGAGCAGCCGGTGGCGCCGGGCAACGAGCCGTGGATCCCCTTGCGCGCGACCTACCTCCAGGTCGGCCCGTTCGCCGTCATCACGTCGCCCGGCGAGCTCCATCCCGAGCTCTGGGTCGGCGGCTTCGACGGCTCGTGGAGCTGGGGCTGGCCGATGCTGAACACCTCCCTGGCCAACGCGCCCAACCTCGCCGACGCGCCCGCGGCGCCCTACCTGCGCGACCTCATGCTCGCCAACCCCGGCGTCGAGTATCCGATCCTCGCCGGCCTGGCCCAGGACTACGTCGGGTACATCGTGCCCGCTTACAACTACGTGCTGCACCCGTCGAGCCCGTACATCGACGAGGCCGAGGGCGAGCACTACGAGGAGACGTACTCGCTCGGCCCGCTGGTCGAGCAGCACGCGCACCATCCGCTGCTCGATCTCGCCGCCTGGCGTCCGTAGCTGGCAAGGGGATTGCTGTTCACGGAGGCATGCGCCGCCGTCATCTCCTGTTCTCCGTCCTCCTGGCCGCGGGATGCAGCGGCACCGATTCCATCAGCCGGCCCCGTCCGGCCGACACCGGCGAATCGGCCACGCGCGCGACCTCGGGTCGCGGGGTTGCGGCCGGCGCGTCGTGCGCCCGCGCCCCCCTCGGCGATTGGGTCGGCGCCGCCGTGATGCGCGATCACGGCATGACGGGCGGGTCTGCCACACGCGCCGACGTGCGCTGGGTGCTGGCCTCGACCGAGGGCTGCGTCGATCGCTACCGTCCGAGGGGCACCGTCACCTTCGACATCGACGAGGCGTGCGGTAGCACCGTCTCGCCCTCGACGTTCGTGATCCTGCCCGGCGACGGCCTCCTCACGATCGACCGCACCCGCGAGCCGGTCGCGTACGAGCTGCGCGGCGCCACCACGTGGGACGCAGCGATCACGTGCCCGGGTGAGGATCATGAGCCGCTGTACCCCGTCGGCGGCCCGTGGGCGCTGGCCGCGGGGACCTTCGACGGTGATCGGCTGAGTGGCGTCGTCGATCACGGCGACGGCGCCGCGGCGCGCTGGACGTTTCATCGCGCCGACGCGCCCTCCTATGCGACAGCGTTCACGACGCCTCGGCCGGTAGCGGCCGCATCGCCGGCACCGTGACCGACGTCTCCTGCTGCGTCGGCGCCGGCGTCACGCGCACCGGCTTGCAGATGACCTCGAGCTTGTCGAGGTTGGCGAAGAGCCGCCCCAGCAGCTGCTGGTCCATGATGCTGCCGGTGATCGGGATGACGCACGTCGTGTAATCGCGCGGCACGATCTCCTCGAACGAGGGGTAGCCCGAGATCGGTCCGAGCCAGAAGAGCATGCCGGCGGTGCCGCCGACGGCGAGCGTGGTGTCGCCCATCTCGCCTTGCACGCCCTTGGACGCGAGGAACGCGTCCATGATCTCCTCGCCGTTCGCCGCCGCGACCGCACCGCGGAAGAGGAAGACGACGCCGGCGTTCACGGTCTCGCCCGGCTTGGGCACCACCTTGACGGTCAGGGTGATGTCGCCCGCCGGCAAGACGATCGTCCCGTCGACCTGCTTGCCGGCGACGACCGTCACCATGCGCGAGCCGCCGACGCCGCCCATGCCCTTGCTGCGCATCGCGGTGAGCGACGTCGGGCCCTCGGGCAGCTTGTCGATCACGAACGAGCCGTCCTGCGCCGACTGCACGAACACCGCCTGACCGCTCGAGCCGACCGGCGCCGCGTTCACCTGCGCGCCGGCGACCGGCTCGCCCTTCCACGTCACCTTGCCGGCGACCGCGCCGTACCCCTTGAGCGCCACGTTGAGGCCGGCGATGTCCTCGGTGCCGGCCGGGAGCTTGGTCGACACCGAGCGGCCGAGCGACGCGTGCTCGGCGAGCAGCGAGCCCGAGGTCGGCGGCACGCCGCCCATCGCGAACTTGCCGTCGGCGTCGGTCGTGGTCTGGCGCATGCCCATCTGCGCCGACGTCTCCTCGTCGTCGCTGCCGGTCTGCTTGCCGTCGCCGAAGAGCATCTTGCCGAACATGACGCGCGCGCCCGGCACCGGCGCGCCCTTGGCGTCGACGACCTTGCCCGACAGCTTGCGGCCGCGACGCACGACGATCTCGCCGATGTCGGTGGTCTTGCCCGCCTTCACCTCGACGTCGCCGATGGTCTTCTGCGCGAACTCGGGGCCGACGATGCGCAGGTCGTACGTCCCGGGCTGGAGCTCGCGCATCGTGAAGGCGCCTGCCTTCGCCGTCACCCGATCCTCCCAGCCCGCCGAGACCATCGCCAGCTCGGGCTTCTTGCCGTTCTCCATCACGATCGTGCCCTCGATGGCGCCCGGCGCCGGCAGGACGAGTCGCACGTCGGTGGCGCCGGTGTGCGTCGCCACGCCTTCGCGCGCGCTCGAGCGCTTGCTGCCGCCGCTGTCGCGCGACGCCCACACCCGGAACTTGCCGTCGTCGAGGCCCTGGAGGAGGAAGCGGCCGTCGCCGTCGGTGGTCGCGGTCGCGTTCGACGCCATCACCCAGTCGACCTCGCCGGCGAGGAAGTCGGGGTACGCGGTCACCGTCGCCTCGGGCACCGGCTCGTTCAGCTCGTCGACGACGACGCCGGCGATCGTCGCGGTGCGATCGAGCACGAGCCGGAGATCGGTCTTCTTCGGCGTGGTCGAGAGATCGACGTCGACCGCGTCGGACGACGCCTTCTCGCCCTCGGCCCGCGCCCGCAGCTCGGTCCGCGGCAGCCCCTTGATCTCGAACGTGCCCCGGTCGTCGGCGGCCGCCTGCCGGTAGACCATGTCGGCCGAGTAGCGCTTCGACGACAGCCGCACCGTCGCGTACGCCACCGGCGCGCCCTGCGGATCGACGACGACGCCGGCCAGGGTCGCCGCGGCCTTCATGACGATGTCGACGCCGGTGGTCGGTGTGTCACCGGCCACCGACACCGGCGCGGTCGCCGCCGGCGCGTGCGCCTCGTCGCGGGCGAAGAACAGGTACGAGCCCTGCGAGAGCGCCGCGATCGTGAACGTGCCGTCCTTCGCCGTCGTCTCCGCCGTCCGCTCGCCGGCGCCGCCTTCCCACGCGTTGGCGGCGTCCATCGCCCACACCCGGGCGCCGGCGATCGGCTGCCCGGCCTCGTCGATCACGCGCCCGCTCACCGCCGCGCCCTTGGACAGCGAGATCTCGAGGTTCGACTCGCGGTCGCTGCCGCCGATGCCCTTGCTCTCGGTCTTGGGGCCATAGCCCGGCGCGCTCGCGGTGATGCGCACCCAGTCGTCGGCCAGGCCGCGCAGCACCGCCTTGCCGTCGGCGCCGGTCGTGATCGGCTCGGCGTCCTCGTCCTCGTCGGGACGGAGCACCGTCGCGCCGGCGATCGGCTTCTTGGTGAGCGCGTCGTTGACCAGCACGGTCACCTTCTTGCCCTCGCGCAGGCGGATGACCACCGGGTCGCCCTTGGCCACGACCTTCGCCGCCGAGCCGCCGATCTTGTCGCCGCTGCGCGCGCGCACGTAGTAGGTGCGGCCGAGCAGCTTGTCGAAGCTGAACGAGCCGTCGGTGTCGGTCTTGGTCGTCCGCGCGGGGCTCGACGAGATGCGGACGACGGCGCCGGCCACCGGCTGGTCGTGCTCGTCGAGCACCGAGCCCTCGAGCAGGAGCTGGCCGTCGGGATCGACCTCGAACGAGAGCTGCGGCTTCGGCCCCTGCGCCTCGTCGCCGTCGCCGCCAACCCCCACCTTCTTCGCGGGCCCGGCCTTGTTCCAGGGATCGTCGCCATCGGGAGCGGTCGCCGCTGGCTTCGGTCCACCGCCCTTCGAGTCGCGGAACCCGAACCAGTAGACGAGCGCCCCGGCGAGGGCGAGGACGACACCGACGATCGCAAGCTTCCTGGTCATCGCGGCGCCTCCTACATCAACATCTGGACCAGCGGCATACCCCGGAATCCGGCGGCATGCGACAGGGTGCGACCATGTCCGCGACGTCCCGCGACTGTCCCGCGTCAGCGGGACCGCGGCCTACGCCCGATCGAGGTAGGGGTAACGCCAGTCGGTCGCGGGTACGAACGTCTCCTTGATCGTGCGGGCGGCGACGAAGCGGAGCAGGTTGAGGGCCGAGCCCGCCTTGTCGTCGGTGCCCGACGCGCGCGCCCCGCCGAACGGCTGCTGGCCGACCACCGCGCCGGTCGGCTTGTCGTTCAGGTAGAAGTTGCCGGCCGCGTTGCGCAGGCGGTCGGTGGCCTCGACCAGCGCGCCGCGATCCCGCGCGAACACCGCGCCGGTGAGCGCGTACGGCGACGTGCGGTCGACGAGGTCGAGGACCTCGCTCCACGCGTGATCCGGGTACACGTGCGTCGTCACGATCGGCCCGAAGAGCTCGTCGCGCATGAGGCGCACGGTCGGATCCTCGGTCGTCACCAGCGTCGGCCGCACGAACCAGCCGTCCTTGTCGTCACACTGGCCGCCGGCGAGCACCTTCATGCCGCGCGTCTCGCGGGCCTCGCGGATCGCGGCGGCGTGGCGGTCGAACGCGGACTGCTTGATCACGGCGCCGAGGAAGTTCCCGAAGTCGCGCACGTCGCCCATCTTCAGCGACTCGATCGTGGCGACGAGCTCGGCCTCCATCGCCTTCCACACGCTCTGCGCGATGTAGACGCGCGACGCCGCCGAGCACTTCTGGCCCTGGAACTCGTAGCCGCCGCGCACGATCGCGGTCGCGACCGCCTTCGGGTCCGCCGACGGATGCGCGACGATGAAGTCCTTGCCGCCGGTCTCGCCCACCAGCCGCGGGTAGCTGCGGTAGTGCTCGAGGTGCTCGCCGACCTGCTTCCACATCGAGCGGAAGACCTCGGTCGAGCCGGTGAAGTGGATCGCGCCGAGATCGCGGTGCGTGATCGCCGCGGGCGCGAGCTCGTGGCCGTAGCCCGGCACCATGTTGATGACGCCCGGCGGCAGCCCCGCCTCCTCGAAGAGCAGCATCGTGTGCCAGGCGGCGAGCATCTGGCTCTCCGACGGCTTCCACACCACGGTGTTGCCCATGAGCGCGGGCGCGGTCGGCAGGTTGCCGGCGATCGCGGTGAAGTTGAACGGCGTGAGCGCGAAGACGAAGCCCTCGAGCGGGCGCAGGTCGGTCATGTTCCACACGCCGGGCGACGAATTCGGCTGCTCGGTGTAGAGCCGCGCGGCGTACGCCGGGTTGAAGCGGAGGAAGTCGATGAGCTCGCACGAGCCGTCGATCTCGGCCTGGTGCACGGTCTTCGACTGACCGAGCATGGTCGCGGCGACGATGCGCTCGCGCCACGGCCCGGCGAGCAGGTCCGCCGCCTTGAGGAACACCGCGGCGCGCGCCTCCCAGCGCATCGCCGCCCACTCGCGCTTGGCGTCGGTCGCGGCCTTGATCGCCTGCTCGATGTGGCCGGGATCCGCGGCGTGGAAGCGCGCCACGACGTGGCGGTGCGCGTGCGGCATCACGACCGGGACCAGTCGCCCGCTGGTGATCCGCTGCCCGCCGATCACGATCGGGATCTCGGGGCACTCGCCGGCCATGCGGGTCAGCTCGGCCTCGATGCGCGCGCGCTCGGGTGTGCCCTTCGCGTACGACAGGACGGGCTCGTTGACGGGGGGAGGGACGGCGACGACCGCGTCGTGCATGAACCGGAATTACCACAGGCTCGCGATGTGGCCGCCTAACCTCGGCCACCATCCGCGTGTCTCCGTTCGCGACGGCGGCGAATCCTACAGGTGGGTGTGATTCCGGCGAGTTATCGCTGGCACGTCGCTTGTTAGGATCGGACCACACCTGCAGCGCGGAGGGACGCACGTGCGAGTTCCAACAACGGGAGGGGTCTGCCTGGTGGCGGCCCTGATGACGGCTGCCTGCGACGACACCGTCGGCGGCAACGTGCCCATCGGCGGCGACGAGGCGAGCGACGCGTCGCTCGAGCGGTTCGTCCGTCGCGCGTACATCGATCTCTCCGGGCTACCGCCGGGCGACGCCGAGCTCGTGGGGGAGACCGCGGCGCTGCGATCCGGTGGCAACACGCCGGCCGTGCGTCGCGCGCTCGTCCAGAAGCTGATGGGGCAGACGGCCTGGGCCGACGTGTGGGTCGAGGAGCTCGAGAACCGCGTCTTCGGCGGCGACACGCTCGCGTTTCGCTACCAGTTCCTCTGCTCGATCATCCGGCAGCAACAGGAAGCCTGCCGCACCTGCACCGCGGCCGATCCGTGCGACTGCGCGTGCCCGCAGCTCGCGATGCTGAAGACCGAGCGCGACCAGCTCTCGACCTCGGCGAGCGACCTGCGCGGCGGGACCTCGACGAGCGCGATCGAGCGGCGGTACGCGATGGCGGTCGGCTACTTCGCGCTCTCGGGCGAGCCCGAGAACCGCGCGCGGGCGCTGTTCGACGACTTCCTCGGCCGCCCCGCCGAGGGCGAGGAGATCGAGAACGCGCGCGCCATGATCTTCGGCGGCCTCGGCGGCAACCCTGCCGGCCTCCTCTTCCAGCACCACGGCAGCAACTACGCCGACCTCGTCGACATCATCTTCGATGACGAGATCTACCGCGAGGCCGTCGTCGCCGCCGTCTTCGATCGCTACCTGGCGCGCCCGCCGAGCTCGGCCGAGCGCGCGCACTTCGTCAACGTGCTCGGCGCGAGCGATCCCGACGCCCAGGTGGTGATCGAGGCGGTCCTCGCGTCGAAGGAGTACTTCGACCCATGAGGCGCACGACGTTTCCCCGCTGGCTCGTGGTCGCCGCGCTCGCGCTCGCGCTCGCCGCCGGCGCCTGCGACACGACCTACGACTTCGACCGCACCACGGTCGGCGAGGACGACGGCACGAGCGGCACGGCGCGCTCCCGGACGTCGAGCCAGTTCGTGCGCGGCCTCTTCGCCGACGTCCTCGGGCGCGCGCCCGAGCGCTACGACTTCGTGGTCACGGTCAACGGCCAGCCCGGCTTCACCCTGCCCATCGACGAGGAGACCTTCCTGGTCGACACGCTCGACGGCATGGGCGATCCGGCGCCCCTGCGCGCGCTCATCGTCAAGGGCGTGGTCGAGTCCGAGGAGGTCGACCTCCCCATCAAGTCGTCGGTGCGCGACCCCGCGGCGTTCATCACCGACCAGTTCCGACGCCTGCTCGGGCGCGAGCCCAACGCGTACGAGCTGGCGGCGTTCGTCGAGGAGTGGTCGTCGGATCCCGCGGTCGGACCCAAGGCCGTCGTGCGCGCCCTCGCGGGCTCGCGCGAGTACCAGTCGAAGTGAGCGACGGAAAGGCACCGCAACCCATGGCCATCCATCGACGCAACTTCCTCCGTGGCGCGCTCGGCGCCGCCGGGCTCGCCGCCGCCTCGACGGGGCTCGGCGCCCTGGCACCGCTCGTCCGCATCAAGCCCGCCTGGGGCGGCGGCGGCATGGCGACGCGGCGCCTGGTCCTCGTCGGCATCGGCGGCGGCCTGCGCCTGCGCGAGTCGCTCGGCATGGCCGAGGGCGCGACCATGCCCAACCTCTTCGGCACGACGCCGCTGGTCACCGGGTTCGGCTCGGGTCCGGCGGGCGCGCCCCGCATCGCACCCGAGTACGCCGCCGCGGCGCGGCCGCTGGTGCTGCCGGCGCCGCGCGCGACGCCGCTCCACACGCAGGGCACGCTGGTCACCAACCTGCGCTACGCCGACGGCCCGCCGGGACACCTGCAGGGCCACGGCTGCCTGCTCTCCGGCTCCTACAACATGATCGAGAACCGCGCCGACGCGCGGCTCACGACGCCGACCATCTTCGAGATCCACCGCAAGGCGGCGAGCGCGCCGTCGACCGACGCCTGGTACCTGTCCAACCCGGGCGGCTTCTACCGCGCGCTGCTCACGAGCGATCATCCGCTCTACGGCGCGCGCTACGCGCCCACGTACCTGCAGCCGCCGGGCGTGATGTCGCCGCTCGTGCCCATCGTCACCAGCGGCAAGCGTTCGCTCGATGTCGGCACCGACGCGCTGCCGACCGTGCCGCAGCACGCCGCCGAGGACGCCGCGGTCGCGCGCCTGTCCGCGGTGATCGACGCCAACACCCCGACCTGGGATCGCGACGACCTCTTCCCGCACGCGGAGGCCGACGAGGCCGGCGAGGTGCAGAACCACGTGGGGCGCTTCTTCGCCGACGCCACGTACCAGACGTACTTCCCCGACGCGTTCGGCATCGGCATGCGCGCGCAGGACGGCAGCCTCGACTCGACGCCCGACGCGCTCACCGTCTTCCACGCCGAGCGCGTGCTCGACACGTTCCAGCCCGCGCTCCTGGCCATGACCTTGCTCGACGTGGACACCTGTCACCAGGACTTCAACGGCTACCTGCGCGCCCAGCAGATCGCCGACGCCGCGGTGAACCACCTCTGGAGCTTCATCCAGAGCCATCCATCGCTGCGCGACGAGACCACGCTCATCGTCATGCCCGAGCACGGCCGTCACCTCTTCTTCAACGGGCAGAACCCCGACAGCCTCGGCCGCTCCGGCATCGACCACGGCCAGGGCGACGACGGCGACCGCAACACCTGGGTGCTCATGCTCGGCCCCGACATCCGGGCCAACCAGGTCATCGCGCCGACCGGCATCACGCAGACCGGACGCACCTCGGGGCGCTACGAGACCATCGACGCCGTCATGACCGGCATGACGCTCCTCGGCCACGGCGATCGCCTCGCCGGCGATCTGACGACCGCGAACAAGCGGCCGGGCCTGGTGGTGGAAGAGGTGCTCGCGTGAGGCCGGCCATCGCCTTCGCGCTCGTCGCCGTCGCGGCCTGTGGCTCGGAGCTCGACGTCGACGGCGATCACGTCGACGCCGCGGTCGATCCCGATCCGCTCGCCGTCGACGTCACCCCGGCGCCCGGCAGCCTCGACGATCTCCACCGGACGATCATCGCGCCGCGGTGCTCGGGCCAGCCCGGGCTCTGCCACAACGGCCAGTTCGAGCCCAACCTGTCGACGCCGGGCAACACGTACGCCTACGTCGTCGGCCGGCCGTCGCTCGAGAAGCCGACGCTCCTGCGCGTGAAGGCGGGCGACGCCGCGGCCAGCGTGCTGGTCGACAAGCTGCGCAACCGTGGCGTCGCGACGCGGATGCCGCTGGGCGCCGATCCGCTCGAGGAGAGCCAGATCGCCGCGATCGAGGCGTGGATCGACGGCGGCGCCCTGCGCGCGCCCGGCGCCGCGCCGGCGCCCGTGCTCAACAACCCGCCGGCGCGCCCCGAGATCGCCGTCTTCGACGCGACCGGCACGCGGCTGGGCACCTCCGGGCCGGTGACGGTCTCGCCGGGGCAGACGATCACGCTGCGCCACACCGTGCGCGACTTCGAGACCCCCGACGCCCAGATCCCGTTCGGCGCGTTCGTGCTGCAGGCGCCCGACGGCCGCTCGGTGGTCGTGAACGCCGCGGCGACGATGGATCCGCACGTCGGGCAGACGCAGTACGACGCGGCCGGCCCGATGGGCACCGGCGACCTCCTCAACTTCCGCCGGACGTGGACGGTGCCGGCGACGATCACGCTCTTCACCGAGGCGACCGGGGCGCGCCAGGACGTACCGGCGAGCGGGCTGTCGCTCACCATCATCTGCGCGTACATCGACAGCTTCACCAGCGGCATCGCCACCATCGAGATCGGCGCCGCGCCGATCACGATCCAGTAGGAGCCACCATGCACACCCCGCTCCTCCGTCTCCTCGTCCTCGGCGTCGCGCCCGCTGCCGCGCTGGTCGCCTGCGCGGATCCCGCGCCCGAGCCCTCGGCGGTCGTCCTCTCCGCCGCGCCCGAGACGCTCTACGTCGGCGACGACACGCGCAACGACCTCACGATCGTCATCGCGTACGCCGACGGCGACGGCGATCTCGGCCGGGGCGTCGTCCACGTGCACGACTGCCGCGCCGCCGCCGTCGTCACCACGATCACGCTGCCCTCGATCGCCAGCGACGAGGCGGTCGCCGAGGGCGTCGCGATCACCGGCGAGCTCGAGCTGCGCGTGAACGACGTCGGCGACGTCACCCTCGCCGCCGCCGCGCCGCCTGCGTGCGCCGATCTCGGCGCGCCGGCGCCGGTCGTCGACGCCGCCGTCTTCTGCGTCGTCCTCGTCGACAGCGCCGGCAACGAGGGCCCGGGTGACTGCACGTCACCGGTCGCGCTCTCGCGCCTGTAGCGGACGTAGGCAGACGCACATCCTCTGCGCCCGCGCGCCGGCACTGGTGCGACCAGTCGACCGGCGCGCGTGATCGCGTGCGGCACGACGTGGCATGCCATGTCTTGCTCGTTCCGTTCGCGATCGTGCTCGTGCTACGTGCAGGACGCGATGGCCTACGTACGAATCGGATCGTTCGCGATGGTGGCAATGCTGGGCGGCACCCTCACGGGATGCGTGGAGCCCGAAGCGGAGCTCGAGACGACCGCGCAGGCCTCGCTGGCGCCCGGCGGCCAGGGCTCGCACTACCAGGGCTCGCACTACCAGGGTTCGCACTACCAGGGCTCGCACTACCAGGGCTCGCACTACCAGGGCTCGCACTACCAGGGCGCGACGTTCGGCGGCGCGACGCTGGCGAGCGGCGCGTCGCTCTACGAGAACCGGGCGCTCTCGGTGTGGCGGGTCCTGCGCGGGTTCCCGGCGCGCCACGAGCAGCGGCTCCCCGATCGCGTGTGTACCTGGGATTCGTCGCGCGCGACGCTCCAGGGGTGCACGACGGTCAACCTGGCGACGACCCTGAGCCCGCTGGCGAACGTGGCCTTCAAGGCCTCGTTCGTCCGCGACGGCGTCACCCTCGACGGCTGGGTTCGCATCGCCAACCGCGTCGGCTCGGTCGCGCAGGACACCTCGTACGCGATGCACCCGATGTCGGGTGCGTCCGCGATTCGCTGGCCCGGCCAGCTCATGCCCACGGTCTGTACGTTCTCTCCCAACGGCTCGAACGGGTGCGAGAACCCGGCGGGCTGTCGCAAGAACTGCGACCTCTACACCTACGACCTCGAGCTCGTCGAGCCCGATGGCACCGTGCGGGCGTTCTGCCCCGACGGGCAGCGCGCGTACGCCGTCCCCGGCACCTACGACGGCACCGGCGAGCTGGACGCCACCAAGACCTCGCAGTTCACGTTCGCATGCGCCGGCGGGACGATCGCCAAGTGCACCTGGTGGGGCTACCGCGGCTTCGGCAGCGCGAAGAAGACCAACAACGTGTCGGTGAACCTCGTCGACTATCACCGCGCGTGCGTGCGCGCGGCCGCGGCCGACTACTGCGCGATCGGCCACTCCTTCACCAAGGACGGGACGCTCGTCGACGTCTGGGACTACGACGGCACGGCGCCGGGCCTGGTGCCGCGGACCCGGACGGGCGGGGTGGACGACACCAAGAGCGCGTTCGTGCTCGAGGCCTGGTTCGATCACCTCGGCGCGACGCAGATCGACGGCCTCCGCTTCCAGGAGCAGGGCGGCTTCGAGGCGCTCGACGAGGTCTGCCCCGGCTGGTTCAACGACACCAGCAGCGATGATGTCGGGGGCCTCTGGGATCGCGCCAGCGGCTGGGGCCTGAGCCCGCAGGTGAAGATCGACACGACCACCTGGTGCGAGCACACCGAGCGGACCGTCGGCAAGTGGCTGCACCCGCATTGCTCGGCGTGCGTGCGAGCGGTGATCCTGTCACCGTCGTACGCGTACTGCAGCGACCCGGCGAGCCCGGCGGGCTGGAACGCTGCCTGCGTGGCGCGGGCCAGCAGCGTCTGCTCCAACATCGCCTCCCACGGCGAGTGCACGACCGGATCGCCGCTCGACCGCTACGACTCCGGCTGCACCGCCCGGGTCTGCTCGACGCCGGGATACGAGTCCTGCTGCACCTCGAGCTGGAACAGCGCGTGCGTCGCCAAGGCGACCGCGGTCTGCCCGTCGTACGCGGTGAACGGGTTCGTGCAGAAGTTCTGTCCGCTGGTCGTCCAGCCGCCGCCGAACCAGAACGCGCTGTAGGCTCGCAGGGTCGTGACCGACTGGTCGCCGCCCACCGAGCTCGAAGAGTACCGCCTCGTCCGGCTGCTCGGCCAGGGCGGCATGGGCAGCGTCTGGCTCGCCGAGGACCGGCTGCTCGATCGCCTGGTCGCGATCAAGTGGATCGCGCACGCGGAGCCCGGGGAGCGCGCGCGGGCTCGCTTCGCGCGCGAGGCCCGCGCCGCCGCGCGGCTGCAGCACGAGAACATCGTCTCGGTCTATCGCTACGGCGAGAGCGCGGGGCGGCCGTACCTCGTCGCCGAGTACATCCGCGGCGAGAGCCTCGACAAGCTGGTCAAGCCGGTCGCCTGGAACCGCGCGCTCGAGCTCGGCGTCTCGCTGGCGCGCGGGCTCGCCGCCGCCCACCGCCACGGCATCGTCCACCGCGACATCAAGCCCGCCAACGCGATCCTCGCGGACGAGGGCATGGTGAAGCTCGTCGACTTCGGGCTCGCGTACGTCGAGGACGAGCACACGAGCGCGGTCGCGCCGTCGCCGCGCGCCTCGGGAACGCCCGCGTACATGGCGCCCGAGGTCCGGCGCGGAGAGGTCGCCACGCGCCGCTCCGACGTCTACCAGCTCGGCGGCATCCTCTACGAGCTGGTGACCGGCAACGCGCCGATCTTCGACACCAGCGGCAACCAGACGCCGACGGCGGACCTCGAGGTCGACACCCGCGAGACGCGTGGCGCCTCGGGCCCTGATGCGATGCAGGTCCCGCCGCTCGGGACGCGGCTGCCGCCCGACGCGGCTGCCTTCGCCGCCGTGGTCGACCGCTGTCTCGAGGTCGAGCCGCGTCGTCGCTTCGCCTCGGGAGAGGAGCTGCGCGATGCGCTCGAGGCGCTGCGACCGGCGCCGGCGCCGAGCGAGCCGTTCGAGGGCAACCCCTACCGCGGGCTCCTGCCGTTCGAGGCCGAGCATCGCGCGGTGTTCTTCGGCCGCGCGGCTGAGGCCCGAGCGTTGACCGACCGTCTGCGCGGCGACGCGTTCGTGCTCGTCGCCGGTGACTCGGGTGTCGGCAAGTCGTCCGTGTGCCGCGCGGCCGTCCTGCCCTGGATCGCCGAGGGAGTGCTGGGCGGTGGACCGTGGCAGACGATCCGCGTCGTGCCCGGGACGCGGCCGGTCACCTCGCTGTGCGCCGCGGCCGGCGCCGCGCTGTCGCTCGACGAGGAACGGCTGGTCGAGCTGCGCGATCAGCCGGCGGCCTTCGTCCGCGAGCTCCGGCGCGCGGCCCCGGGCGGGCTCCTCGTGTTCGTCGATCAGCTCGAGGAGCTGGTGTCGATGGCGGGCCCGGAGGAGGCGCGGGAAGTCGCCGCGCTCCTCGCCGAGCTGACCGTCGGGATCCCCGGCCTGCGCCTGCTGGCCACGGTGCGCAGCGACTTCCTGTCGCGGGTCGCCGAGCTGCCCGGCCTCGGCGCCGAGGTGTCGCGCGCGATCCACGTGCTCGGACCCCTGACCGCCGCCGGCGCGCGGGACGCGGTGATCGGACCCGCGCGCGCGACCGGCGTGCGCTTCGAGTCGGAGTCGCTCATCGACGAGCTCGTCGGGTTCGCGACCGATCCGGCGCGCGATCGTTCGATCGCCGCGCTGCCGCTGCTCGCCTTCACCCTCGCGCAGCTCTGGGACGCGCGCGACCGCGCGCGCGCGCTCGTGACCTCCGGGTCGCTCGAGGCGATCGGTGGCGTTCGCGGCGCGCTCGCTCGCCATGCCGACGGCGTGCTCGAGCGGCTCTCGCCAGCCGAGCGCCGCGCGGCGCAGGGCATCCTCCTGCGCCTGATCGCACCCGAGCACACGCGCGTGCGACGCACCGCGGTCGAGCTCGGACGCGACGACGCCGCCTTCCTGACCGCGCTCGACGCCCTCGTCCGTGGCCGCCTCGTGGTCTCGCGCGGGCGCGACGAGGAGGCGACCTACGAGCTCGCGCACGAAGGGCTGGTCGAGGGCTGGCCGACGCTCGCCCTGCTCGTGTCCGACACCGAGCACCTCCGCGCGCTCCATGCGCGACTGGCGACCGCGGTCGCCGAGTGGCAACGGCTCGAGCGCGCCGCCGACGGGCTCTGGGGCGCGCGACAGCTCGCCGACGTCGCCGGGATCCCGGCGGAGGAGCTGACCCCGCCCGAGGCCGCGTTCCTCCAGGCGTCGCGTCGCGCGATCGCACGCCGGCGCTGGCAGCGCGGCGTCGCGATCGGGCTCGTGCCGGCCACGGCGCTCGCGGTCTACGCCGGCTCCGCGTGGTTCGCGCGCCGCGACCTCGACGCGCGGGTGACCCGCGAGCTCGCCGCGGCCGACGCGCAGCTCGCCGGCGCGCGGGCCGCCGCGGCCGACCTCATCGCGCTCCGCGAGGAGACGTTCACCGCGTTCGACGCGGGCGACCGCGACGGAGGCGAGGCGCGCTGGGCGCGCGCGAGAGACGCCGCGGCCGCCGTGCGCACGGCCTATGCCGACGCCGCGCGCACGGTCGAACGAGCGTTCCTGCTCGACACGAGTCGCGCCGCCGTGCGGGCGAAGCTCGCCGAGGTCACGTTCGAGCGCGCGGAGCTGGCCGAGCGCTCGTACCGGCTCGACGAGCGCGACGAGCTGCTCGCGCGGCTCGCGCTCCACGACGTCGACGGCGCGCTCGCCCGAAGGCGGGCTCGCCCCGGGGAGCTGACGCTCGCGCTCGAACCAGCGGGCGCGACCATCACGGTCATCGACGCCGGAGGGAACGCATCGCCGCTCGTCAGCCCGGCGCAGCTGGCGCCGGGGACGTACCTGCTCGAGGCGACCGCGCCCGAGCGGGCGACCGTGCGCTGGCCGGAGACCGTCCGACCCGGCGAGCGCCGCGCCGTCGCGTTCGCGCTGCCGCGTCGCGCGGACGTCCCCTCGGGGTACGTGTTCGTGCCGCCGGGGCGCTTCGCCTACGGGAGCCGCGACCCCGAGCCGGTCCGCGCGTTCTTCGGCACCGCGCCCATGCACGAGGTGGAGACCGGGGCGTACCTGATCGGCGTCCACGAGGTCACCTACGCCGACTGGATCGAGTTCCTCGACGCGCTGCCCGACGTCGAGCGCGTCCAGCGGGCGCCGCAGATCGCCAGCTCGTCGACGGTGCAGGCCGACGGCTCGCTCGCGCTCGTCCGCCACGACGACAGGACGTACGAGCTGCGCTTCGCGCCCGCCGGGATCGAATATCGCGCGCGCGCCGGCGAGCCGATCGTCTATCGCGAGCGCGCCCTGCGCGCGTCGCAGGACTGGCGCCGGTTCCCCGTCTCCGGCATCAGCGCCCTGGACGCGCTGGCCTACACCGCCTGGCTCGATCGGACCGGCCGCCTGCCGCGGGCGCGGCTCTGCACCGAGCGCGAGTGGGAGCGCGCGGCGCGCGGGGTCGACGGTCGCACGTACCCGCACGGCGAGATGCTCGCCGCGGACGACGCCAACGTCGACATCACGTACGGCAAGCGCGACGGCGGCTTCGGCCCCGACATGGTCGGCTCCCACCCGGCCTCGCACAGCGTGCACGGGCTCGCCGACACCGCGGGCAACCTGTGGGAGCTGACGCAGCCGGCGAGCGGCGACTCGTACCCGATCCGCGGCGGCTGCTATTACCTCCACCCCAGCGACGCGCACCTCGCGAACCGCCAGGAGATCCCGAGCTCGTTCCGTCACCTCCACATCGGTTTCCGCGTGTGCGCCGACGCACCGCCGTGAACCTTCGAGCGGCACGGCGCTGAACGCCGCGGCAAGCCCTGGCAAAGGCCGATACTCCATCGACCGTGGTGTCAGGAACACGCGCGGGCGGCGTACAAGGGTCACATGCTGGCCACGAGAACGCGACGTACCACGGCCCTGTCGGCGATCCGCACGGCGCACGATCTGTGCGCGTACGTGGCGGAGGCCTCGGGCGGGACCGAGCGGACGCTCGACGAGTACCTGCGGGCGCTGTGGCAGCTGGGCGCGGAGCGGCACCGCGCCGGGCGCGCGTACCTGACGCCGGCGGAGCTGGCCGAGCTGCTGGTCGCCGCGTTCGACGCGCCGGCCTTGCCGTTCGACCCGGCGTGGCGGCGGCTACGCGATCAGACGATCGACACGGTCCCCGACGGCTACACGACCTGGGAGGCGACGGTTCGCGATCAGATCCTCGATCTGGACGAGCTCGTGCGCTCCGGGCTCGCCGACGAGTCGGGCAGCTTCTTCGCGGTGGACGCCGACGAGGTGGACGCGCCGGGGGGCGGGCGCTGGGGCAACCTGGCGCCGCGCGACTTCCTCTCGTCGGCTTGCGCCGCGACCTTCGGCGAGGGCTCGCGCGACGGCGCGCCGTGCAACGACGCCCTCGGCCTCATCGACTGGGACCGGTTCGCGACGTTCCTGGCTAAGGGGCAACGGCGGCCGGAAGACTGGTGAGGAACGCGGCCATCCCCACCATCGCGGCGCGGCGGGCGCCGGGCGGGCCCTGGTACTGCATCGTGCCACCCTCGAGCGCCACCCGCGGGTGATCCATCGTCGCGAACAGCGGCCCCGTGACCTTGCCGTCGGGACCGATGGTCAGCTCCTCGACGCCGTTCAGCACGAACGTGCCGTCCTCGTTCACGACCGCGTTGGTGCGCACCTTGCGGGCGGAGATGCTGCCGTCGCGCTCGACCCGCGCCAGCCGCTGGCCGCCGACGACGATGTGGCCGTTGGGCTCGAGGGTGAGGACCGGTTCGTTGTCGAAGGTCACCGCGCCGCTCGCGGTCAACGCCAGCGTGCGCGTCTGGCCGTCGGCCTGCGTGATGACGAAGCGTGCGTCGGCCAGCTCGAGCTTCGCCCCGGTGCGATCCTTGGCCCCGCCGCAGGCGGCGAGCCCGAGGACGGCGACGGCGACGGCGATGGCGGCGACGGTTCTCATTCCTTGTCGAGGTAGGTATAGCCGATCATGCCCTGGCGGAAGCGGTTGATGAGCGACCGCGACTCCTCGAGGGTGAGCAGCTTCTTGCGCAGGGCGATCTCGACGTTGGCGCGCAGCCGGCCGAGCAGATCCGACGGCGAGTAGTCGACGAAGGAGAGCACCTCGCTCACCGTGTCGCCGGCGACGACGTCCTTGACGTCGTAGTCGCCGTCGGGCGAGAGCGCCACGTGCACCGTGTTGGTGTCGCCGAACAGGTTGTGCAGGTCGCCCAGGATCTCCTGGTACGCGCCGACCAGGAAGATGCCGAGGTAGTAGTCCTGGCCCGGCTCCTTGGGGTGCAGCTCGAGCACGTGCTTCACGTCGCGCAGATCGATGAACGAGTCGATCTTGCCGTCCGAGTCGCAGGTGATGTCGGCGAGCGTCGCCCGCCGCATCGGCTCCTCGTTCAAGCGGTGGATCGGCGCGATCGGGAACAGCTGATCGACGGCCCACGCGTCGGGCACCGACTGGAACATCGAGAAGTTGCAGAAGTACGTGTCCGACAGCGCCTTCTCCAGGCCCTCGAGCTCCTCGGGCATGTGCGCGAGGTTGCGGCACAGGAGGAGCACCTTCTCGCAGATCGCCCAGAAGAGGTTCTCGCAGATCACGCGGTCGGAGAGCGACAGGTGCCCCAGGTTGAAGAGCTGGAGGACCTGGTCCTTGTACTCGATCGCGTCGTGGTAGCTCTCCAGCACGTTCTTCTGCGACGTGGACTGGAACGTGTCCCACATGTTCTTGACCAGCGGCGCCGCGTCGGCCGGGATGGCGCTCGGCACGCGGGTGTCGAACTCGGTCACGCCCAGGACGTTGACCACGAGCACCGAGTGGTGCGCGGTCACCGCGCGGCCCGACTCCGACACGATGTTCGGGTGCGGGACCTGGTCGGCGTCGCAGATCTCCTTGAGCGCGAAGACGACGTCGTTGGCGTACTCCTGCACCGAGTAGTTCATCGACGACGCGAAGTTGGTCTGCGAGCCGTCGTAGTCGACGCCGAGCCCGCCGCCGACGTCGAGGTACGACAGCCCGGTCGCGCCCAGCTTGTACAGCTCGACGAAGAGGCGGCCGGCCTCGCGCAGCGCGTTCTTGATGCTCTTGATCGCGCTGATCTGCGAGCCGAGGTGGAAGTGGAGCAGCTTGAGGGTGTCGACCTGGCCCCAGCTCTTGAGCTTGGCCACCGCATCGACCATCTCGGCCGCCGACAGGCCGAACTTGGAGAAGTCGCCGCCGGACTGCTCCCAGCGGCCGGCGCCGCGCGACGAGAGGCGCGCGCGGATGCCGAGGTTGGGGCGGATCTTCACGCGCTCGGCGACCCGGTGGATCTGGTCGAGCTCGGACGGCTTCTCGACGACGAGGATGACGGTGCGGCCCAGCTTGGACGCGAGCAGCGCGGTCTCGATGTACTCCTCGTCCTTGTAGCCGTTGCAGATGATGAGCGCCTCGTCGTCCTGGTGGATCGCCATGATCGTCAGGAGCTCGGGCTTGCTGCCCGCCTCGAGGCCGTAGTGGAACGGCCGGCCGTACTCGATGATCTCCTCGACGACGGTCCGGTTCTGGTTGACCTTGATCGGATAGACGCCGCGGTACTGGCCCTGGTAGCCGTACTCCTTGATCGCGCCGTTGAACGCGCCGCAGATGAGCTCGATGCGGGCGCGCAGGATGTCGCTGAAGCGCAGCAGGATCGGCAGCTGGATGCCGCGCTGGGTGAGCTCGTCGATGAGCTCGCGCATGTCGATCGTCCCGACCGGCGACGGCGCGGGCACGAGCGTCGGCACCTCCTTGGCGCCGCCGGTGCTGGTCGCGCCGTTGGTGCTGGTCGCGCCGTTGGTGCTGGTCGCGCCGTTGGTGCCGGTCGCGCCCGCGGCGACGCTGGCGCTGGCCGACGGGCCCGCGCTCGCGCTGGGCAGCGCGCTGCGCGGCGTGACGATCAGGTTGCCCCGCTCGTTGATCGCGAAGTACCCGCATCCCCAGCGCTGGATGCCGTACGTCTCGAGTGCATCCGCCACGGTCCAGCGACGGAGAGGATCCTGCGCGAGCATCGCCTTGGCGCGTGCCATGTTGTTCGATCCGTTACGGCCTTTTTGCCCAAGGTGCAACGGCAATCTCGTGGGATCTCGACGATGTCGGTCCGACGGCCGCGCTCCTCAGCGGCCAGAGACGCCGCTCACTCGCTCCGGCGCGGTGTCGCTGGGTAGATCGCCGCCGTGGCGCATCCGCTCGCCCGCCGTCGCCCGGAACTGCGCGTAGCTGGTCACCGCGGGACTCTCGACGAGGTATCCGTCGGCGGAGGAGCGTAGCTGTCCGACGGCCGGTGTGAGCGCGGCGAGATCGGCCGGCAGGCGAGGAAACCTCACGTGGGTCGTGCCGGCGGGGGCGATCGAGACCCACTCGACGAGCTCGCCGGCGCTGTTCGGCTTCTCGTAGACGACCTGGAAGATCGCTCCATCTGCAGCGCCGCCGCCGTCGTAGGCCCAGGCCGTCGTCTCGACGAGCTGCTCCGGGTCGGCGATGCGGATCCACGGCAGGAGCATGTTCGAGACGTCGATGCTCAGCGTCGCCTCGGCCATCGGCACGTCGACCCGCAAGCGCTGGAACCGCGAGCTGCCATCACCGACCACGATCTCGGCGCGTGCGCCTTCGCCGAAGCCTGGCGGGTAGGCCACGCCGAGCGTCTGGCTGCTCGGCGGGGGGCTGGTCCCTTCGGCAGCGAGCCCCCAGACGCCATGACCACCGCCGGCCAGCGCACCGCGCCGCGCGCGCACCGTCCGGATCGGATCGGCGAGGCCGCTGAGCGAGAACGTGAACGTCCCGAACGACGTCACCGGTCCGAGCGGGGCGAGCGCACCGGGGGAGATCGACACCTGGCCGGTCGCGAACGCCAGCGGGGTCGTGCCCTGGTTCGCGACCAGGAGGTAATGGAACGGATCGGGCGCGCAGCCGCTCGATGTGGCGACGAGGAAGTCGAGCTCTCCCGGCATGTTCGCGACGCCGGAGACGTAGGGGCCATCGAGCCGGTACTCGGTCGCGCCGCTCCACCGCGACGATCGAGCCGCCGCTGAAGACCTCGAGCGAGGCGCGGCCCTGGCTATCGGTCAGGGTCCGCGTGTGGAGGAAGTTGTCGGGAGTGTAGGAAAGGACGACCGTGCCGGCCATGGGTCCGGCGCCGTCGCGGCCCAGGACGGTGACGGTGAGCGTTCCGTCCCCCATCGCGTCGATGGCGTCGGGTGAAGCGGCGTCGATGGCGTCGGGGACGGCGGCGTCGGTGGCGGGCGCGTCCGCCGGGGCGCCGTCGCCTCCACCTCCGCAGGCCGTGACGAGGACAATGGGGACCACCCAGCGCGGCGCCATGCGGAGACAGTAAGGCGAGGACGTGCCGGGAACCCCAGGAAAGTTGGGGCAAGAAACCGGCTGGATAGGTTCTTGTCAGCCGAACCAGAATGGATAGAGTGCCCAGCTTCGCATGTCGAACCTCGTGCCGCCCGGAAGCCCGGCCGCCGCCATCGTCGCGGAGGAGGAGCGCCTGCTCGGCCAGGTCGCGGCGCGCGCGGCGATGGGCGAGGACGAGGACGAGGGACCGCGGGCGTCGGATGACGACATCGACCGCGACCTGATCTCGTTGCGCGATCAGATCGGCGAGGCGCGCGCCGAGGACCTCCCGCCGCTCATCGAGCAGATGACGCGGCTCGCGGCGCTGCGCGGGCGGCTCGGCGGCTCGAAGATGGCGCCCATCGATCTGGCGTCCCCGTACTTCGCCCACATGCGGCTGCGCGAGCACGGCAAGTCGCGCGACGTCCTCGTCGGCAAGCGCGGCTTCATCGACCGCCAGTCCAACGTGCAGATCGTCGACTGGCGCAACGCGCCGGTCTCGCGCATCTACTACCGGTACGAGGAGGGCGACGACTACGAGGAGGAGATCGCCGGGCGACGGGTCGACGGCATGGTCGAGGCGCGGCGCAACATCAGCATCAACAAGGGCACGCTGCGGCGCATCGGCGCGCCCCAGGGCACCTTCATCAAGGACGCGCGCGGCCAGTGGCTGCAGGCGGTCGGCACGATGCAGCCGGTGCTCCACGGTGGCCAGGGCAAGGCGGCCCGCCCGGTGGTGGCGCCCGGTCCGCGCGGCAAGCTCGGCGTCCACCACGGGCCGGCGGTACGCGTCGACAAGGCGCTGCCCGAGATCGCGGCGCTCATCGACAAGGAGCAGTTCGAGCTCATCTCGCACCCGGAGAGCGGCATCGTCGTCATCCAGGGCGGCGCCGGCTCGGGCAAGACCACGGTCGCGCTCCACCGCGTCGCGTACCTGAACTTCGCCGACGGCAAGCGCTTCCGGCCGAGCGCGATGCTCTTCGTCGTCCCGTCGCAGGCGCTGGTGCGCTACGTCGCCGGCGTCTTGCCGGCGCTCGGCGTGAGCGGCGTGCCGGTCGTGACCTACACGAGCTGGGCGCGCTCGACGCGGCTCAAGCTCCTGCCCGACACGCCGGTCAAGTACAACGACGATCCGCCCGAGAACGTGTCGCGGGTGAAGAAGCACCCGCAGATGCTCGCGCTCCTCGCCGACCTCGTGGCCAGGCAGACGCGCCGGGTCGAGGAGGAGCTGCGCGCCCTGGCCAGCGGCACGCCGGCGGCCAGCGCCATCGGCGCCGAGTGGGAGCGGCTGGCCGGCAAGGCGCTCGTGCCGCGCTGCCACGGGATCCTGTCGTGGGCGCGCAAGGCCGACCACCTCGAGCCGTCGCTGCGCATCGCCCTCGAGGGCGCGGCGCGGCGGTGGAAGAAGCGCGCCGACGACGTGGTGACCGACTGGGCCGAGCTCATGACCGACGCCACGGCGCTCGCCGAGGGCTTCGCCGGGTGCGCGGACGTGAGCGCGCGCGACCTCGACGCGGTCGTGAAGTGGGTCAAGCGGCAGATCGCGGCCCCGCAGAAGGCGCCGGTCGACGACGACGGCAAGCCGATCGAGACCGCGGATGGTTCGGCGATGGGCCCCGACGACGACGATCCGGCCGGGCGCGTCGACGACGAGGACGACCCGGTCTTCATCCGCCTGGTCCAGCTCAAGCGCGGCGGGCTCTTCACCGCCGACGGCGACGAGCTGCGCTACACCCACGTCGCGATCGACGAGGCGCAGGACCGGAGCGCGCTGGAGGTGAAGGTGCTGGTCGAGAGCGTGCACGCGCCCGACCAGAAGCCGGAGCACCGGAGCGTGACCATCGCGGGCGACACCGCGCAGCGCCTGGTCTTCGACAACAACTTCACCGGGTGGGCGGACCTCCTGGTGCAGACCGGGCAGCCGGCGATCGTGCGGCCGCTCAAGCTGTCGTATCGCTCGACCGCCGAGGTGATGCTGCTCGCGCGCGAGGTGCTCGGCCCCGAGCTCGCGCCCGACGAGCCCCTGGCCGCGCGCCCGGGCGAGCCGGTCGAGCTGCACGAGTTCAGCGACATCGGCGAGGCGGTCGCGTTCCTGTCGGACGCGCTGCGCAACCTGATGGCGCGCGAGCCGACGGCGAGCTGCTGCCTCATCGCGCGCCACCCGGAGCAGGCCGACGCCTACTTCCATGGTCTGTCGCGCGCCGAGATCCCGGCCTTGCGCCGGGTGCGCCGGGACGAGTTCACGTTCCAGGCGGGCGTCGACGTCACCGACGTGACCCAGGTGAAGGGGCTCGAGTTCGACTACGTCATCATGCTCGAGGCCAACGCGTCGTCGTACCCCGACGTCCACTGGGCCCGTCACCTCATGCACATCGGCGTCACCCGCGCCGCGCACCAGCTCTGGCTGGTGTCGACGAGCGAGCCGTCGTCGCTCATTCCGGCGGCGCTTCGGGACGGCGGTCGGATGACGGTGGGCTGACCGCGCGCTTGAGGGCGCGGAGCTGCGCCTCGGCCTCGGCGGCGAGGGTCTTGGCGAGGACGCGCGGGTTGCGGCGCGTGATCCACACGTTGAGGGTGGGGCGGCGCGTGTGGTTCCAGCGCAGCTTGTACGGTCGCGGGCCCTCGCCGAGGTCGTAGTCGACGAAGCCGCGGCTGATCGCGTCCTCCATGCACAGCTGCGCGGCCTGGACCCCGAGGCTCACCTTGGGATCGAACGTCGGGTCGCTGCCCGACTGGTACTCGTAGAGCCGGTCGTTCAGGTGGAAGCCGTAGCGGGCGGCGACGATCTTGTCGCCGACGGTGACGGTGTGCAGGTGCAGGAGGCCGCGCGCGAGCATGCGCTTGCTCACCCGCTGGTGGAACTGCGTGAAGCGGGTGCTCGCGAAGCAGCCGGGCTTGCCGCGCGACTGCCACAGCGCCTGGTGGAGCGCGACGAGGTGGGGGAACATCTGGTCGAGATCGTCGCCGGTCTCCGCGCGTCGCAGCGAGACCTTGCCGTGCTGCTCCATCAGGCGGCGGTGGCGGCGGAGGTCTTCGCGCATGCGCTTGCTCTGCGCGCCGACGAACGCCTTGGCGTCGGGTGCGAGCGACACCAGGATGCCGTCGGGGCGTGAGCGGGTCGTCACGTCGATGGGCGCGCCGGCGCGGGCGATCGCCTCGCGGAACGCCGGGACGAGCGGCGAGTCGGCGGGCACCGACGCCAGGCACAGCTCGTCCCAGTCGCCCTGCGCCGCGAGGTGAGCGTAGAACGCGGCGACGGCCTCGCGCTCGCGGCCGCGCACGATGATGAAGTCGAGGTACTCGGAGAGGATCTCGTCGGCCTCGTCCTCGCCGGTGGCGAGCAGCTCGACGCGGCGGATCGGCACGCCGTGCAGCAAGACCGTGCGGCGGAGGAGCGGCGCGAGGCCGACGAGGCGGCCGTCCGGATCGCGCGCGGTCAGGAGCTGGAGGCGGCGGCCCTCGGCGAACGTCTCCCACCAGGTGAAGAGCCAGTCCCAGGTGAGCGCCGGCAGCTGCGCGCTGCTCTCCGCCTGGAGCGCCGCCCACTCGTCGCGCAGCGCGGCGAACCCCTCGACGGTCGAGACCTCCGCGACGGCGAGCCCGGCCGCGGTCGCGGTCCCGGTCGCGGTCGCGGGCTGCGCGGACTGCGCCGGCTCGCGGCGGAGGCTCGGCGCGTACAGCCGGGCGCCGAGCGCCGCGCTCTTGAGCGTGGTCCACAGCGCGCGTGCCGACGGCGTCTCGCGCAGGTGCACGAGGGCCGGGCGCAGCGCGCCGCGCGGGTCGCCGGCGGCGAGGAGCCGCGTGCTCCAGCGCCGGTGGACGTCGCTCTTCCAGTGCCGGTAGGCCTCGGGCCCGAGCAGCTCCTTGTAGCGCTCGACGACGGCGAGCATGTTCTGGCTGTCGCGCTCGACGTTGCCGCGCGACAGGGAGCCCGCCTCGAGCACGCACGTCGCGAGCGCCTCACCGCTCAGGTACGCGGGCGCGCGCAGGAGCAGGCGCAGCCACAGCTCGCGATCCTCCGCCGTCGACAGCGTCTCGTCGAAGCGCGCGTCGCCGAGCACGGCGCGGCGGATCGCGACGGTGCCGGTCCAGAACATGCCGCTCGCGTGGAACGCATCCGGACCGGTCAGGCGCAGCACGCGATCGAAGAGCGTGGGATCGATCGCGGGGTCGGTGCGGCGCGGCCCGCGCGGATTCTGGAGGTAGAGCCACGAGCCGGCCATGCCGACCTCGGGGTTACGCGCGAGGTGCTCGAGCTGGCGCGCGATCTTGTGTGGCTCCCAGTAGTCATCCGCGTCGAGGAACGTGACGACGTCGCCGGCGGCGCGCTCGATGCCGGCGTTGCGCGCGCTCGCGGCGCCGCCGTTCGCCTTGCGCACGTAGGTCACGCGGCCGCGGTACGGTGCGAGCACGGCCTCGAGATCTTCGGGCGATCCGTCGTCGACGACGATGATCTCGGTGGCGGCGCGCGACTGCACGAGCACGCTCTCGACCGCACGCGACAGCGTGGAGGCCGCGCGATAGGCGGGGATGATCACGGAGACGGCGCCATCGTTCATGCTCCTCAGCGTACCGATCTCGATCGCGGTCGTCGGGCAGCTTTGGGTTAGTTTTCAAGCAGTTGGCTGGGTGCGCCGCGCCGTGGGCGGCGAGCCTCAGCCCGCGCCTCGCGGCTGGTGACTCGGCCCTCAGGAGCCGGGAGCCCCGGACGGTCAGAGCGTCTTCAGGTACTCGATGACGGCCGACGCGTCGGCGCCGAGGTCGGCGAGGAACGGGTGGCCGAGCACGCCGAGCCCGGGCCGGCTGGCGTCGTGCAGGTACTCGCCGGGACGAGGGTTTCCGTCGCCCGCGCCGGCGGCGCGCGTGCTGACGCCGACGTTCACCAGATCGTAGGGCGCGTCGAGCTCGAGCACGACGCGGGTCGGCCGGCGCGCGGGTGGCGTCGCCAGGATCGTGAGGGAGGGCCACTGCCCTGCGTGACCGTAGGGTGCACGAGCCCACACGTCGGTGAGGACGGGAGGTACGTAGCCGCGCGTGCGTCGGGTACGGGTGAGGTCGTGGGTCAGGGAGGGATCGTTCGCGGCGGCCACGAACTCGTCGGTGAGCGCGTCGGCGCGCGCCGGGTCGGTCCCGAGGTCGGCGAGCGGCACGATCTGCTCGTCGTAGCGGCGTACGCGCCCGTCGTCGCCGTAGGTGCCGTGGCACGGCGCGCAGCTGTCGTCGAAGAGCGCCTTGCCGCGCGCGGCGAGCGCGCGATCGATGGGCCCCGGGAACGGCAGGTCGCGTTCGGGCTGGCGCAGGTACGCCGACAGGCTCGCGCCCTGGAGCGGATGCGCCCAGAACCACGCCGGCCGCACGCCGGCGGCGAAGTCGGCCTCGACGACGAGGACGTCCATCGGTCCCTCGCCGGCGCCGTCCCACGAGAGCGTCGTGCGCGCGCCGAAGCCGACGACGTCGGGCACCTTGCTCCAGCCGACGACGGGCGCGGTCGCGATCGGGCGATCGAGCGCGGCGCCGATCGCGAGGGCGAAGGCCTCGATCGGCGCGACCCGGCCGGGTGGTCCGCCGCGCGTGCGCTCGAGGAAGACCTTGCGATCGCGTGCGCGTTGCTTCAGCGCGGCGAGCGTCGACTGGAGGAGCGGCAGCTGCCAGTCGATCGGCCAGGTGATGCCGCGCTCGGCGGCGGCGGCGGCGGCGAGGGGCCCGAGGTGGGCGACGTCGAGATCGGCGCGCCGGGCGGCCGCGGCGAAGGCCGCGTCGTAGTCGTGCACGCGCACGCGCTTGTTCCCCAGCCCGACGACGAGCGCCTCGCCGCCCGGCCAGCGCAGCCGCTCGGCGTGGCAGAGGGCGCAGTTGTGCACGACGAAGGGCACGCCGGTGATCGGATCGTCGGTGAGGTGCAGGCCGAGCGGCAGCCCTTCCCGGACGTCGCGATCGGCGCTCGCCGGGTCGGCGGCGCGCACGACGAACCCGAACTTCGCGGCGAGCGCCTGCGGGTCCTCGCCGAAGAGCTCGGGGTACGCGCGCAGGAGCGCGAGGTAGATCGGGTACGGCACGCCGGTGCGATACGGATCGCCGATGCCGGTGCGCAGGAAGATCGCCTCGCCCGCCTGCCACGAGACGCGGTCGATCCGGTACTCGAGCGGATCCGACATCGGCGGCTCGGCGGGCGTGCGCGGCGGCGCGCCGGTCGCGGGTGTGGCCGCGCGCTCCGCCGGCGACGAGCACGCGGCCAGGACGGTCGAGAGGACCGCGACGAGGCCGACGACGAGGACGACCACGACGGGAGCCTGCCTCATGGCCCTCAGCCTACGCGAGCGCCGCGCGCAGCGCTGCCACGACCGTGTCGACCGAGGCCGGGGTCGCGCCGTGCCCCATGAGCCCGATGCGCCACGCCTTGCCCTTGAAGTCGCCGAGGCCGCCGCCGATCTCGATCCCGAAGTCGTCGAGGAGCCGTCGCCGGATCGCCGCCTCGTCGACACCTGCGGGCGCGGCGATCGCGTTGAGCATGGGGAGGCGATGCCCCGCTTCCGACACGAACGACATGCCGAGCTCCTCCACGGCGGCGGCGAGCCGCTCGTGCGCCGCCCGGTGGCGGAGAAAGCGCGCCGGCAGGCCCTCCTCGCGGACGATCGCGAGCGCCTCGTGCAGCGCGTACAGCATGTTGATCGGCGCCGTGTGGTGGTAGGCGCGTTCGAGGCCCCAGTAGCTCTTGAGCAGCGTGAGATCGAGGTACCAGGACGGGACCTTGGTTCGGCGGCGGTCGAGGCGGGCGACGGCGCGTGGCGAGAACGTCACCGGCGAGAGGCCGGGCGGACAGGACAGGCACTTCTGCGTGCCGCTGTAGGCGGCGTCGACGCCCCACGCGTCGATCTCGACGGGCATGCCGGCGAGGCTGGTGACGCAATCGACGACCAGGAGCCCGTCGCGGGCGTGGACGAGGTCGGCGAGCCCGGCGATGTCGTTGGCGACGCCGGTCGAGGTCTCGGCGTGGACGACGGCGACGACGTGCGGCGCGGTGCGCGCGATGGCGGCGGCGAGCGCGTCGCGGTCGAGCGTCCGGCCCCACGGCGCGTCGACGGTGGTGACCTCGGCGCCGGCGCGGCGCGCGACCTCGGCGAGACGGCCGCCGAACACGCCGTTCACGCCGACGAGCACGCGATCGCCGGGCTCGACCAGGTTGACGATCACGGCCTCCATGCCGGCGGAGCCGGTGCCGCTCATCGCGAGCGTCATCGGGTTCGTCGTCGCGAACACGTGGCGCAGGCCGTCGCGGACTTCGTCCATGAGCGCGAGGAACGCGGGATCGAGGTGCCCCACGGTGGGATGGGCGAGCGCGGCGAGCACGCGCGGTGGCACCGGCGACGGGCCGGGGCCGAGGCACAGGCGCGGCGGGATCGAGGAGACCGGCGGCATCCGCGTGATATACACCCGAGCCCATGACGACACGAACGACCTTGTCGGCGAAGCGGATGGCGAAGGCCCTGGCCAAGGTGCACGGCGCCCAGATCGACGTGGCGGCGCGGTACGTGGGTGACTCGGGCGCGCGCCAGCCGGTGCACACGGTCTACGGCGGCGCACACCTCTTCACGGCCGAGACCGCCCGCAAGCTGGGCGAGCTCGCGCTGCGCTCGCTCGAGACCTACGCGCCGGACGCGATGACGTTCGCCGACATCGTCGGGATCCGGGCCGAGCTGGCGCAGACCGTCTACGACCGCGTGCGCGCCAAGCTCGCGCGCGAGGCGGTCGAGGACTTCCGCATCGACTTCGAGGACGGCTACGGCAACCGCCTCGACGACGAGGAGGACGGGCACGCGGCGGCCGCGGCCCGCGAGGTGGCGAAGGGCCTCGACGACGGCTCCCTGCCGCCGTTCATCGGCATCCGCATCAAGCCGTTCTCGCGCGAGCTGGCGGCGCGCTCGATCCGCACCCTCGACATCTTCGTCTCCGAGCTGTGCGCGGCGACCGAGGGGCGGCTGCCGCCCAACTTCGTCGTGACCTTGCCCAAGATCACGAGCCGGGCCGACGTCGAGACGCTGGTGTGGGTGTTCGGCGAGCTCGAGGAGAAGCTCGACCTCGAGCCGGGGTCGCTCAAGCTCGAGATCATGGTCGAGACCACGCACTGCATCCTCGACCCCAGGGGCCGCTCGATGCTGCCCCGCCTGCTCGACGCCGCCGCCGGCCGCATGGTGGGCGCGCACTTCGGGACGTACGACTACACGGCCAACTGCGACATCACCGCGGCCCACCAGCGCATGGGGCACCCGGCGTGTGACTTCGCCAAGCACATGATGAAGGTGGCGTTCGCGCAGACCGGCGTCGCGCTGTCCGACGGCGCGACCAACATCATGCCCGTGGCGCCCCACAAGCCGGGAGCTGGGAACGCCTTGACCGACGCCCAGAAGCAGGCGAACCGGGAGGCCGTGTTCGCGGCGTGGCGCCTGCACGCGGCGGACGTGCGCCACTCGCTGGTCAACGGCTTCTACCAGGGCTGGGACCTGCACCCGGCGCAGCTGCCGACGCGGTACGGCGCGGTGTACGGCTTCTTCCTCGAAGGCCTCGCGGCGGCGTCGCACCGGCTCGAGAACTTCGTCTCGAAGGCGGCGCAGGCGACGCTGGTCGGCGACGTCTTCGACGACGCGGCGACCGGGCAGGGCCTGCTCAACTACTTCCTGCGCGGCATCTCGTGCGGCGCGGTGCGCGAGGACGAGGCGCTGGCCACCGGCCTGTCGCTCGAGGAGATCCGCGGCCGCTCGTTCGTCAAGATCCTCGACGGCCGGCGCGGTCAGGCCTGATGGTCGAGCGGCGGTTCCGCGAGGAGCTCCTCGCGGTGGCGCCGGACGCGCGCGACGCGTGGGTCGATCGCCGCTTCGGCCTCGCGGGTCACGACGGCTTGCCGGAGGACGACCCCGCCTTGCCGCAGGGGTGCGTGCCCTACCTGCCGTCGTCGGTCGACGTCGTCCTGCGGATGATCGACGCGGCGGATGTCCGGGAATCGGACGTCTTCGTCGACGTCGGCATGGGCGTCGGCCGCACCGCGGCCCTGGTCCACCTCCTCAGCGGCGCGAGGGTCACGGGCGTCGAGATCCAGCCGGCGCTCGTCGCCGCGGCGCGCGCGCTCACCGAGCGGCTCGCGCTCTCGCGCGTGTCCTGTGTCGAGGGCGACGCGGCCGAGCGGATGGCGGAGCTGGCCGACGGGACCGTCTTCTACCTCTACTGCCCGTTCGGCGGCGAACGGCTCGCGCGGGTGCTCGCCGCGCTCGAGGTCGTCGCGGCGCAGCGACCGATCCGCATCGGTTGCGTGGACCTGCCGCTACCGCCGTGTCCCTGGCTCACGTTCGACGAGCCGCGCCACGGCGATCTCGCGATCTACGCCAGCCGGTGAGTCACGGAGGCGAGACGAACAGGTCCGCGGCCAGCTCGGTCGCCACGTCGACGCGCGGCTCGATCGCCAGCGTGGGCTCGCCGCTCTTGTTGCTCGATTCGCCCAAGTCGATGCGGACGATCGACATCGCCCACTGGTAGTCGCGCCGCACGGTCTCGTCGCTCGCGAAGTACGTGCCTCCGACGTTCACGCCGTAGACGCCGCCGCCGGCCCGGGCGTTGGCGACCGTGAACACGCGGGCGGTGAACGCGTCCGCGGCGTAGCCGGTGGCCACGTAGAGCCGGCAGGCGCCGGGGTGCCGCTCGGCGAACGCGGTCACCGCCTGGTTGAAGCGCGCGTCCTCCAGCACCGCCCGCGTGGTGCGCACCAGCTCGACCGACGCGACCGCGTCGCGCTCGAGGCTGCTCGCGAGGAAGGCGAGGGCCTTGACGCTGGCGGTGACGTCGCGCTCGACCAGCGCGAAGTCGATCTGGGAGGTGACCGCGTTGGTGAGGTTGAGCGCCTGCTTGTCGAGGCCGGGCACGATCGGCTCGCGGTGCTCGTCCTTGGCGAACGGCTCGGGGCAGCGATCGCCGACCCGGTCGACCCTGAACACGGTGCCGAGGATCGTCGACTCCTGGCCCAGCAGCGTGCGATCACGCGTGCAGAAGTAGCGCCGATCGCTGGTCGCCGGTCGGCACTCGAAGTCGGCTCGCGCCTTGTCGACCGTGGCCGCGGTCCCCGCCTTGAGGCTCATGCCCGCGCCGCCCGCCGTCCGGCCGCAGCCGGTAGCGACGAGGAAGGGGAGCGCGATGGCGAGGCCGGTCTTCCGGATCGGACGCATGGAACCTCCGCAGGGGAGCCTGGATGCCAACGTAGGCACGCGCCGCCGCGGCGCACCGGCCTGCGCGTGCGACAATCTGTCGCGCGCGCGACGCCGCCGCTCAGCTGCCGCGGTAGGTCGAGTAGCCGAACGGCGAGAGCAGGAGCGGCACGTGGTAGTGGGCGGCCCCGTCGGTGACGACGAACTGGATCTCGGCGACGGGGAAGAAGCCGTCCGAGTCGGTGGCGTCGAAGTAGGCGTCGGTATCGAACGAGATGCGGTAGCGGCCGGGCTGGACCGGCCCCGGCGGCGTGAGCGTGCGGAGGCGGCCGTCGTCGTCGGTGGCGCCGCGGCCGACCTCGCGCCAGGTGTCGCCTTCGTGGATCGCGAGGGTGATGGGGACGCCGCGCGCGGGGACGCCGCGGGCGGTGTCGAGGACGTGGGTCGTGATCATGGCGCGAGCTCCTGGAGCAGCTTGTCGAGGCGAAGGCGCGTGATCTTGGCCTGCTCCTCGGCGGCGATGCGGATCTCGGTGGCGCGGTTGTGGCCGATGCGCGTCTCGAGGTCCGCGAGCATGTCGGCGGCGGCGCGGCCGGTGGCGCACACGATGTAGATGAAGCCGTGCTTGGCGGCGTACTGATCGTTGGCGGCGGCGAGCCGGGCGAGGAGGTCGTCCGCTGCCGTCGCGGTGGATGCTTGTTCCCCGGCGGCCCAGGCGCCGTGGCCGGCCGCCCGCGTCGCGCCGGTCTTCTGGCCGATGCGCGGGTGGGCGGCGAAGGCCTCGAGCCACGCGGCCTCGTCGAGTGACCACCAGATGCGCTCGCCGATGCGCAGGAGCGCCGCGCGATCCTCGAACGGGCGAGCGGCCGACATCGCGGCAGCCCACGCGGTGCTCCCGCAGCAGCGCGCGAACGCCGCGCCGGCGGACTCGGGGGACAGGTCGTCGAGCGCGGCTAGCCCGGGGGCGCGCTGGCCCTGGGGCTGGCCCCACACGCGCAGGCGCGCGACGCCGCCGTCGGGGAAGACCGACAGGCGCACGCGGCCGGTGGGGCCGATGCGGCGCAGCTCGTCGTCGAAGACGTGGCGCGTGTGCGGCTGGAGCGGCGACGCGAGCAAGAGGTGCCAGTTGCCCTCGACCTCACCCTCGAGCGTGCAGCGGCCGGGGGCGTTGCCCTTGAAGTGCGACGTGTCGATCTCGACGCGCTCGACGGTGCCGGTGGTTGCCAGCCGGACCACGGCCCAGTCGTTGCCCGGGCCGCGCCGGCGGCGGGTCTCCCAGCCGTCTTCCATCGAGAGCGACGGGCCCGGCTTGATGAGGTTGTTGCGCGAGCCGAAGAACATGTCGCTGCACGACTCGACCCAGGCGCCGTGCTCGAGCGCCGCCAGATCGATCACGCCGCCGAGCCCCGCCAGGCGCGACCAGCGCGGCGTGACCTCACCGTGCACGCGCAGGCGCGCGACGCCGCCATCGGGGAAGATGTTGAGGCGCACGTGGGTGACGCGGTGGGGCGCCGCGATCTCGAACGCGTTCTGGTGATCGCCCTGCAGCGGCGAGCGCGGCAGGATCTCCATCCACGCCGCCGTCGCGAGCGCCGCCTGGTCGAGCGCGTCGTCGATCTCGCACGCCTCGATCGAGCACTCGGCCGGATAGTTGCCGCGGAAGAACGCCGTGTCGACCACGACGCCCCGGATCACGCCGGGCATGCCGAGGCGGACGACGCACCAGTCGTAGCCCGGCTCGCGGCGCCGCCGTGTCTCCCACCCGTCCATCCACTTGCCGCGGTCGGTGTAGAGGCGATCCTTCCACACGGCGGCGTGGGGGCGGAGCAGGCTCTCCTTCTCGGCGAAGAACTCGTCGTTGCATGCGAGCGCGGCGCCGCCGACGTTCTCGCAGGCCAGGTCGGGGAGGTCGAGGAAGCTGTGTTGGAGGTCGCTCATGGTCTGGTGGCTCTCTCGTCGATCAGATCAGGGCGCCGCGCGAGCCGTCGACGTCGGTGCCGTCGAACACGCGCTCGCCGCGCAGGTACGTTGCGTGGACCCGGCCGACGAGCTCGGCGCCGGCGTAGGGCGTGACGCCGTGGCGGTGCCGGACGAGCGCCGGCGTGACGACGACCGTGGCCGCGTCGTCGAAGACGCAGAGGTCGGCGTCGAGGCCGGCGGCGATCGCGCCCTTCGTCGCGGCGAGGCCGGCGAGGCGGGCCGGCGCCGCGCACATCCAGCGCGCGAGGTCGAGGAGGGTGTGGCCGCGGCGGCGCGCCTCGGTCCACACCACGGGCAGCGCGAGCTGCAGGCCGGCGATGCCGCCCCAGGCGGCGACGAAGTCACCGGCCTCCAGCTGCTTGAGCGCCGGCGTGCACGGCGAGTGGTCGGACGCGACCAGCTCGAGCACGCCCTCGGCGAGCGCCTGCCACAGCGCCTCGCGGTTGGCCTCGTCGCGGATCGGCGGCGCGCACTTGTACGCGGTGGCGCCGTCGGGGATGGCCTCGGCGGCGAAGCGCAGGTAGTGCGGGCACGTCTCCGCCGACAGCGGCAGGCCCTCGGCGCGCGCGGCGCGCAGGAGGGGCAGGGCGGTCGCCGCCGAGTGATGGACGATGTGCGTGCGGGCGCCGGTGTCGCGGCACAGCCGGGTGACCAGCGCGATCGCCTCCTCCTCGGCGGCCGGCGGTCGGCTGGCGAGGTAGGTCGCGTAGCGCCGCGGGTCGGCGTCGGCCAGCGCCGCCGCCGCGCGGTCGATGGGCCCGGCGACCTCGGCGTGCACGAGCAACGTCGAGCGCAGCCCGGCGAGGATCGCCATCGCCGGCGCGAGCTCGCGCTCGCCGACCCAGCCGAACTCCTCGACGCCGGAGTCGACGAGGAAGCACTTGAAGCCGCGCACGCCGTCCTGGACCATGCCGGCGAGCTCGCCGGCGTTGCCGGGGACGACACCGCCCCAGAAGCCGACGTCGACCGCGCACTGGCCCCGGGCCGCGTTGCGCTTGGCCGCCAGCGCCTCGCGCGTCGTGGTCGGCGGGATCGAGTTGAGCGGCATGTCGACGAGCGTCGTCGCGCCGCCGGCCGCGGCCGCGCGCGTCGCCGTCGCGAAGCCCTCCCACTCCGTCCGCCCCGGTTCGTTCAGGTGCACGTGGGTGTCGACCACGCCGGGCAGGATCGCGAGCTCGCCGACGTCGTCGAGGCGCGCCCCCGCCGGCACGTCGCGCCAGTCGGCGACGGCGCGGATCGTCCCGCCGCGCACGTGGATCGCCGCCGGCACGACGCCGGCCGCGGTCACCACGCGCCGCGAGCGCACGACGAGGTCGACGGCCGTCACCTCAGCTTCGCTCCCGCGTCGACCCACTTGCCGATCGCCGCGCGCTCCTCCTCGGTCATCTCGGTGCGGTTGAGGAACGGCATGGTCTTGTTGACCACCGCGCGGTCCTTGATGCGCGCGGCCATGGCGACGATGCGCTCCGGCGTGTCGAACACGATGTTGCCCGGCGCCACCGGGAACTGCGGATCGCTCGGCCGCGCGCTGTGACACGACGCGCACCGCTTCTGGATGATGTCGCTCGCCCGCGCGAAGTCGACGTCGCCCTCGATCGTCACCGCCGGCGCCTCGCGCATGCGGGTCACGATCAACGTGCCGGCGATGCCGATCGCCGCCATCGCCAGCGCCGGGAACAGCCAGACCTTGCCGGCGTAGCGCACGTTCATGAAGTGGCGCACGCCGGCGCCGCCCACCATCACCGCGAAGAGGACCAGCCAGTTGAGGTGGTGGCCGTACGTCGACGGGAAGTGGTTCGAGATCATGATGAAGAGCAGCGGGAAGGTCAGGTAGTTGTTGTGGATCGAGCGCTGCTTGGCGCGGAGCGAGAGCGTCGCGTCCTGCTCCTCGCCGGCCTTGGTGGCGCGGATGAGCTCCTTCTGCGACGGCAGGATCCGCATCCAGACGTTGCCGGTCATGATCGTCCCGATCATCACGCCGGCCTGGATGTACGCGGCGCGCCCGCTGAACAGGAGCGTGAACCCGTACGACGCGCCGAAGAGCAGCGCGAACGAGAGCACGGTCGCCACGGCGGGCGCCTTCCTGCCCAGCGTCGCCCAGATGCCGTCGTAGACGATCCAGGCCGCCACCAGCGTGCCCGCCGACAGCCCGATCGCCTCGCCCTGTGACATCGCGCGCACCGACGGATCGATCAGGAACGCGGCGCCGTTCATGTAGTAGACGACGACGAGCAGGCAGATGCCGGTGAGCCACGTGAGGAAGTTCTGCCACTTGAACCAGTGCAGCTGGTCCGGCAGCTGACCCGGCTCGAGCAGCTTCTTCTCGACCTCGTAGAAGGCGCCCGAGTGGACCATGTAGATCTTGCCCTGCGACAGGCGGTGGGCCTCGTCGCGGGGCGGCGCGATCAGGTTGCGATCGAGCCAGTTGAACAGCATCGAGTTCCCGATCCACATGATCCCGGCGATCAGGTGGGCCCAGCGGAAGACGACGTCGAGGAGCTCGTTGAGCTGCATCCGCCGCTCCGTCTCAGGCGCCGCCGCCGCACGGGTCGTCGGGCCTGGCGTCCATGGCCTTGTCCGACTCCTCGAGGTCGCGCTCGTGTCCTCGACGCGGCACCTCGCGATCCATCTGATCGTCGACGGCGTCGCGCTGGGCCTCGGTCAGCATTTCGGCGCAGCGCACGAGGTTGTCGGTCGCGGTGGTGAGGCACGCCACCGCCTCGTCGGACCAGGCGTCGGATTCGCAGCGCGTGGTGAGCACGCGGACGAGCTCGGGGCGCTGCGCCTCGGTGTACTGGTCATCGGCCATTGGCACCACGACGGCGACCATGTTCTCGGCCGCGGCGGCGCAGGCGCTCTTCGCGGGCTCGGGCGGCGGCGTGGTCGCCGGCTTGGCGCCACCACCGCAGGCCAGCAGGCCCGTGGCGAACGCCCCCCACAGGAGATGCTTCATCCCGCGGTTATCGCACGAGATGCCGGCTACGGCGCGGGCTCGACCACCACGCCGAACATGCCCAGGCACATCTCGTCGAGCGACTCCTCGCCGAGCAGCACCTCGACCGGCTCCTGCAGGCCGAGCTCCTCGAGCGCGCGGCGCACGAACGGGTTGGCGAGCGTGTTGTCGTACGAGCACCGCACGACGAGGGTGTCGCCGTTGCCGATCGAGGGCAGGTCGGCCACCGGCGCGTCGTACTGGTACGTGCGCTGCCAGTCGAAGTTCCAGCGCGGCACGTTCACGAGGCACTCGGTGTCGACGCCGCCGCCGGGCAGCGGGTGCTCGACCTGCACCGACAGCTCGACGCCGATGTAGTGCATGTGCGGGTACGCGGCGAACAGGCGGAAGCGACCGTCGGCGAGCCCCGACAGCGGGAAGCGCATGGTCTCGGTGTGCCCGGTCGCGCCCGCGGGGATGCGGAACTCGGGCACCGAGCGATCGTTGGGACCCGGCTGGAGCTGCGGCGCGGCGGCGGCGTTGCCCGCGGCGCCGATCGTGTACGTGTTGATCGGGCGCGTGGTCTGGAGCCGCAGGTTGACGGTGCTCGCGTCGGGCGCGTTCGTCGTCGCGCCGCCCGGGTGGTAGTGCATCTGGACGAGCACGAGCGAGCCGGCCGGCACCGGCAGGCCGAGGTTCGCCGGCGTCTCGAACGGCTGGCTGCCCGGCGTCCACACGCCCATCAGGTACGTGTCGGGCTGGGTGACGACCCCGCCGCTGCACTCGAACGGCTGGCCGATGCCGTGGTCGCCGATCGCGGCGTTGAGCACCGGGCCGGGCATGTAGCCCATCACCACCACGTGGTGCACGACCTGCTCGTTGCCGGGCACGATCTCGAGGCCGGTCATCCACGACAGGCGCGTGATGCCGGGATCGAGCAGGTAGCAGATGAACTCGTCGTGATCGCCGGTCGTCACGTACGGGACCGACGGCGTCATCGAGTGCGTCACGCCGCCGAGCGCCAGGTCAGGCGGCGCCGGGACGTCGGCGACCTCGCCCGCCGGCGTGCCCGCCGCGATCCAGTCGCGGAGGAGCTGGATCTCGGCGGCAGAGAGACGGGTGTCGTCCTTCCAGTCGTGGCGCGGCGCGCACGCGTCGGAGGACGCCGCGTCCCAGGGCGGCATGAGGCCCGCCTCGACAGCCTCGAGCATCATGGGCGCGACCGGCGCCGCGACGTCGTAGTCCTCCATCGAGAACGGCGCCACGCCACCCTCGCGGTGGCAGCCCATGCAGTGCTCGGCCAGGAGCGGCGCGACGTCCCGGTACCAGGTCGGGCCGGCCGGGTCGTCGCCGTCGTCATCGGTACCGCAGCCGGCGAGGGCCGCGGCGGCGGTGATGGAGAAGACGACGGTCAGGGAGCGCATGCAGGAGGACAAGGCAAGGATGATGCCACCGCCTGCCGGCTTCCGCTGTGGGATTCGTCAACACGTGGTCGACCATGACCGGCGTGGAAACAAGCCGAACACGACGGCGATCGGTTTCCGGCGGGGTGGTGGGGATGATCGCGAATGAACGGGCGCCAATCGCCGTGGCGCGCTCAGTTCGGTTACGAACATTAAACCGGGCGACATGCTCCGACGAAATGCGCGTGGTCGAGAGTGTCGGCCATGCGCAACGATCCAGTCTGGAACCGGAGGGCGGCACCGGCCGCATCGATCCCGAGCTTCGTCGCCGCGACCGTGATCGCGATCGCGATCAGCGCGTGCGGTGGCGGTGGCGGCGGGACGCCGTCGGGAACGGGCTCCGCGTCGGGCAGCGCCGCGATGTCGGCCGAGGAGCTCGCCGCGCGCGCCCTGGCCCAGACCAAGCTCGAGAAGACCGAGCTCAAGCTCGGCTTCATCAAGCTCACCGACTGCGTGCCGCTGGTGATCGCGAAGGAGCTGGGCTTCTTCGAGGAGGAGGGTCTGAACGTCACGCTCGAGGCCCAGGCCAACTGGAAGATCCTGCTCGACCGCGTGCTCAGCGGCGAGCTGGACGGCGCCCACATGCTCGCCGGCCAGCCGATCGGCGCGACGATCGGCATCGGCACCGAGGCCAGCGTGGTGACCGCGTTCAGCATGGACCTGAACGGCAACGGCATCACCATGTCGAACGCGATCTGGAAGGAGATGCAGGCCGTCGATCCCGCGCTCCGCGCCGAGCGACCGCCGCACCCGATCTCGGCCAACGCGCTCGCCAAGGTCGCGGCCGACCGCAAGGCCAAGGGCCAGCCGCTCCAGCTCGGCATGGTCTTCCCGGTCTCGACCCACAACTACGAGCTGCGTTACTGGCTGGCCGCCGCCGGCATCCACCCCGGCTTCTACACGCCGGAGGACACGCGCGGGGTCAAGGACGCCGACGTGCTCATCAGCGTGACCCCGCCGCCGCAGATGCCGGCGACGATGGAGGCCGGCACGATCCAGGGCTACTGCGTGGGCGAGCCGTGGAACCAGCAGGCCGTGATGAAGGGCATCGGCGTCGCGGTCACGACCGACTACGACATCTGGAAGAACAACCCGGAGAAGGTGTTCGGCGTCACCCGCGGCTGGGCCGACAAGCACCCGAGCACGCACGTCGCCGTGGTCAAGGCGCTCATCCGCGCCGGCCGCTGGCTCGACGAGAGCGTCGACCACCGCAAGCAGGCGGCGCAGATCCTGTCGCGCCGCGAGTACGTCGGCGCCGAGTACGAGGTGATCGCCAACAGCATGACCGGCACCTTCCTCTCGCAGGCCAGCGACCGCCGCGAGCTGCCCGACTTCAACGTCTTCTACCGCTACCACGCGACCTATCCCTTCTACAGCGACGCCATCTGGTACCTGACGCAGATGCGGCGCTGGGGGCAGATCGCCGAGCCCAAGCCCGACGCCTGGTACCACGAGACCGCGAAGAAGGTGTACCTGCCCGAGATCTACCTGCAGGCGGCCAAGGCGCTGCTCGCCGAGGGCAAGATCGAGCAGGACGAGGTGCCGTGGGACACCGACGGCTACCGTCCGCCGACGGCGGAGTTCATCGACGGCATCGAGTACGACGGCAAGAAGCCGCTCGAGTACCTGGCCAAGCACAAGATCGGTCACAAGGACACCGACCAGGTCGCGGCGACGCCCGCGTCCGGGGCGACGAACCCGTGACGCGCGAGCGCGTGCTCCGCGCCGTGCGGCTGGCGCCGTCGTTCGAGCCGTTCGTGCGGCTCGCCCTGCGCGATCGCCCCGCGGAGCAGGTCCGCCGCATCTTCTTCCAGGTCGGCATCCCGCTGGTCGCGTTCCTCGTGTTCCTCGGCCTCTGGACCGCGGTCGCGCAGCGCATCGAGACCAAGTACGGCACGCTGCCGACGCCGGGCCAGGTCTGGGACCAGGCCGGGGTGCTCCTCTCCGAGCACCAGGCGATGCGCCGCGCCGAGCGCGACTTCTATACCAAGGAGCGGACCAAGGCCGCCGAGCTCACCCGCGCCGCCGAGGTGCTGCGCGCGCGCGCGGCACACGGCGAGGGTGAGGTCTCGGCCGAGGACCTGACCGCGCTCGAGCAGCGGGCGCGGATCCACCGGGCAGCGAAGTTCGCGGGCAACCCGACCTTCGTCGATCAGATCGTCACCAGCCTCCAGACCGTGCTGTTCGGCTTTCTCATCGCCTCGCTCATCGCGATCCCGATCGGGATCCTCTGCGGCCTGTCGAAGGTGTTCGCCGCGGCGGTGAACCCGTTCGTGCAGCTGTTCAAGCCGGTGTCGCCGCTGGCCTGGTTGCCGCTGGTCATGATCGTCGTCGGCGCGCTCTACACGACGCCGCCGCAGGAGGCCTGGTTCGAGAAGTCGTTCCTCACCTCGGCCTTCACGGTCGCGCTGTGCTGCATGTGGCCGACGCTCATGAACACGGCGCTCGGGGTGAGCTCGGTGCAGAAGGATCACCAGGCGGTGGCCCAGGTGCTGGGCCTCGGCTGGGGCACGCGGGTGCGGAAGATCGTGGTGCCGTCGGCCTTGCCGCTCATCTTCGCCGGCCTGCGCATCTCGCTCGGCGTCGGCTGGATGGTGCTGATCGCGTCGGAGATGCTGGCGCAGAACCCCGGGCTCGGGAAGTTCATCTGGGACATGTTCCAGAACGGCAGCGCGCAGACCCTCGCCCAGATCATGGTCGCGGTGTTCACCATCGGCGTGATCGGCTTCCTCCTCGACCGCGCCATGGTGCTCCTGCAGCGCCTGGTCAGCTTCGAGGCGGCCTGACCCGAGACCCCAGAGGAGAGAGGAGAAGATCCATGGCGCTCATCGAGCTCTCCGGCGTCTCGCGCTCGTTCCAGAGCGGCGGCCGCAAGATCGACGTCCTGCGCGACATCGACCTCCACGTCGACGAGGGCGAGTTCGTCGCCATCGTCGGCTTCTCCGGCAGCGGCAAGACCACGCTCATCTCGCTGCTCGCGGGGCTGCTCGCGCCCGACGCCGGCACCGTCGTCGTCGACGGCGCCCCGGTGGTGCGCGCCGGGCCCGATCGCGCGCTCGTCTTCCAGAGCTACGCGCTCCTGCCGTGGCTCGACGTGTTCGACAACGTCAAGCTCGCCGTCGACGCCGTGTTCCCCGAGTGGCCCAAGGCGCGCCGGCGCGAGCACGTGCGCGCGTACGTCGAGCTGGTCGGGCTGGGGGCGGCGGCGAAGAAGAAGCCCGGCGAGCTGTCGGGCGGCATGCGCCAGCGGGTGGCGCTCGCCCGCGCGCTGGCCATGAACCCGCGCATCCTGCTGCTCGACGAGCCGCTCGGCGCGCTCGACGCGCTGACCCGCGGCTCGCTGCAGCAGGAGATCGCGCGCATCTGGGCGCTCGACAAGAAGACGGTCGTGATGATCACCAACGACGTCGAGGAGGGCATCCTGCTCGCCGACCGCGTGATCCCGCTCGATCCCGGACCGGGCGCGACGCTCGGGCCGGCGTTCAGCGTCGACCTGCCGCGCCCGCGCGATCGCACCGCGCTCCAGCACGATCCGGGCTTCAAGGCGCTGCGTAACGCCATCCTCCGTCACCTCATCGACGTGCGTCGCCGCGCCGCGGTCGCGCCCGACGGCCGCGTCGCGGACGAGCACATGCCGAGCGCGAAGGCCTCTGCCGCATGACCCGCCACGACTTCATCGAGCTGTTCAACCTGGGCAAGACCTACGACACGCCCGCTGGCCCGCAGGTGATCGTGCGCGGCTTCGACCTGCGCATGGACGAGGGCGAGTTCGTCTCGATCCTCGGGCACTCGGGCTGCGGCAAGTCGACGGTGCTGTCGATGGTCGCGGGGCTCACCTCGATCAGCGACGGCTCGGTCGTGGTCGCGCACAAGGAGATCGCCGGGCCCGGGCCCGATCGCGGCGTCGTCTTCCAGGCGCCGTCGCTGCTGCCGTGGATGAGCGCGGCCGACAACATCCTGCTCGGCGTCCGCCAGGTCATGCCGCGCGCGACCCGCGCCGAGCGCGAGGCCGTGGTCCAGCACCACCTCGAGCTGGTCGGCCTGGCCGGCGCCGCCGCGCGGCGGCCGGCCGAGCTCAGCCTCGGCATGCAGCAGCGCGTGGGCGTGGCGCGCGCGCTGGCGCTCTCGCCGCGCCTGCTGCTCCTCGACGAGCCCTTCGGCATGCTCGACGCGCTCACGCGCATGGAGCTGCAGGAGGTGCTGCTCTCGATCCTCGAGGTCGATCGCCGCACCGCGATCATGGTGACCCACGACGTCGACGAGGCGCTGTTCCTCTCCGATCGCATCGTGCTCATGACCAGCGGCCCGGCGGCGCACGTCGGCGAGATCATCGACGTGCCCTTCGCGCGGCCGCGGCGTCGCGACGACGTGCTCGAGCACCCCGACTACTACGAGCTGCGCTCGCGCGTCATCGAGTTCCTCGACGCGCACGATCGGCGCGCCGCGTGAGCGTGCGTCTGTCCGGACGCCGGACAAGAAGGAGGTTCGGACAGAAGGTTTCTCGTCGGCGACACGCGCGCGAAACCCGCCGTCGCTACCGTGTCGGCCATGCACAACAAGACCGCGCGTGGGTTCCTCTTCATCGCAGTCTGGGCGCTCTCGCTGGCGCCTCACTCGGCTCGCGCCGAGGAGACCGCCGTCGTGACCAAGGTCGCGCCCAAGCCAGCGCCGTACTCGCTGCCGTTCCAGCTGCGGCCGATCGGGCCGGGGACGGTGGTGCGTTCGGACACCACGGTGGCCGCGTACCGCATGCCCGACGGCAACGGCACCACGGTGGCGTCGACGTTCCTCGCCTCGTACAAGCTGTCGCCGTCGCTGGCGCCGCTCGTCCGCTTCGCGGTGATCGACGACAGTCCGGCGGGCGGGGAGGGCGCGACGACGATGTCGAACCCGCTCTTCGGCCTCGTCTACGGCAAGGCGCTGGCGCCCGCGGTGAAGCTCGGCCTGTTCGGCGCGTTCACGCTGCCGCTCGGCTCGGGCGGTGGCGACACGCCGGATCCGTCGGCGGTCGCGGCCAACCGCGCCGCGATCGCGGCGCGCTCGTCGATGGACAACGCGATGTTCGCGGTCAACGACCACACGCTCATCGCCGGCGCCGGGCTCGCGTACGTGCAGCACGGCTTCACGGTGCAGGCCGAGGTCACGGTGCTCCAGCTCACGCGGGTCCGCGGCGAGGACGTCCAGCCCGACTCCCACAAGACCAACTTCACCTCGGGGCTGCACGCCGGCTACTTCGCGACGCCGTGGCTCTCCTTCGGCGCCGAGCTGCGGTACCAGCGCTGGCTGTCGACCCCGCGCGCCGTGGCCAGCGACGCGAGCGGCGTGACCCGCGACAACATGACGGCCGCCGCCGGCCTGCGCGGCCACCTCAAGCTGTCGGGCAAGCGCTGGCTGCGCCCCGGCGTCTCGTACACGCGCCCGCTCGACGATCCGATGCGGGGGCGCGGGTACGACATCGTCCAGGTCGACGTCCCGCTCGCGTTCTGAAGGAGATCCGCACGTGAGGCAGACTTGCGCCGCGCATTTATCCACGACGAAACGTCGCCGCAACAGCCAGCTCGTACAACGCTGACCATGGCCTCGCCTGGATCCCGGCTGGTGATGGTCGGCAACGGCATGGTGAGCGTGCGGCTGTGCGACGCCCTCGCGACGCGGGCGCCCGGCCGCTACCAGATCACCGTCCTCGGAGAGGAAGCGCGCGCCGCCTACGACCGCGTCAAGCTGTCCAGCTACTTCGAGTCCCGCGACCCGTCGGCGCTGTCGCTCGCCGACCCGGCCTGGTACCAGGAGCGCGGCGTCGCGTTACGCCTGGGCGAGCAGGTCGTGGCCATCGATCGCGACGCCCGCACCGTGTCGACCTCCCGCGGCGCGTGCCTCGCGTACGACCAGCTCGTGCTGGCGACCGGCTCGGCGCCCTTCGTCCCGCCGATCGAGGGCGTCGCGCAGCGGGGTGTCTTCGTCTACCGGACGCTCGACGATCTCGAGGCGATCATCGCGTACGCCGGCGCCGCGCGGACGTGCGCCGTGCTCGGCGGCGGACTCCTCGGGCTCGAGGCTGCGCGCGCGGCCCTCGATCTCGGGCTGCGCACGCACGTGATCGAGCTGGCGCCCCGCCTCATGCCGCGGCAGCTCGATGCCGCCGCCAGCCGCCTGCTCGAGCACGCGATCGCGAAGCTCGGGGTCACGGTCCATCTGGGGCGCGCGCCGGCGGCGCTGACCGGTGACGGCATCGTCGACGGGGTGCGCTTCGCCGCGCCGTCGGGTGACGGCGGCGGCGACGTGCTGCCGGTGGACATGGTCATCGTCTCCGCCGGCATCCGGCCGCGCGACGAGCTCGCCCGCGCCGCCGGCCTCGAGGTCGGGGCGCGCGGCGGCGTCGTCGTCGACGACCGGATGGCGACGAACGATCCGTCCATCTCGGCGATCGGCGAGGTCGCCTCGCACCGCGGCGTGTGCCACGGCCTGGTCGCGCCCGGCTACGCCATGGCCGACGTGCTCGCGCGCCGGCTCGCGGGCGACGCCGACGCGCGCTTCGGCGGCGCCGACGGTTCGGCCAGGCTCAAGCTGCTCGGCGTCGAGGTCGCGAGCTTCGGTGATCCGTTCGCCACCGGCGACGAGGTCCGCGACCTCGTGTTCCACGACCTCGTGCGCGGCGTCTATCACAAGCTCGTGGTCTCGGCCGACGGCACGCGCTTGCTCGGCGGCATGCTCGTGGGCGACGCGTCGCCGTGGGCGCGGCTCGCCGGGCTCGCGCGGGCAGCCGGGCCGCTCGCCGCACCGCCGCACGAGCTGCTCCTCGGCGCCGGCCCGTCCGCGAGCGCGCCGCCGTCCGCCGACACCCACGTGTGCACGTGCCACGACGTCACCGCCGGCGCGATCTGCGCGGCGATCCAGCAGGGCGGGCTCGGCACCGTCGACGACGTCAAGCGCTGCACGCGCGCCGGCACCGGGTGCGGCGGCTGCACGCCCGAGCTCGTGCGCCTCCTCACCGCCGAGCTGAAGGCGCGCGGCGCCAGCGTCAAGCAGGGCATCTGCGAGCACTTCGACTACACGCGCCAGGAGCTGTACGAGATCGTCGCCAGCCTCGGCCTCCGCGACTTCGACGCGCTCCTCGCCGCGCGCGGTCGCGGCGACGGTTGCGAGATCTGCAAGCCGGTCGCGGCGTCGCTCTTCGCCAGCGTCCACAACGAGATGATCCTCGATCGCCACGCGGCGCTCCAGGACACCAACGACCGCTTCCTCGCCAACCTCCAGCGCCGCGGCCTCTACTCGGTCGTGCCGCGGATCCCCGGCGGCGAGATCACGCCGGACAAGCTGATCGTGCTCGGCGAGATCGCGCGCCGCTACGGCCTCTACACCAAGATCACCGGTGGCCAGCGCATCGATCTCTTCGGCGCGCGCCTCGAGCAGCTCCCCGACATCTGGGAGGAGCTCGTCGGCGCCGGCTTCGAGAGCGGCCACGCCTACGGCAAGGCGATGCGCACGGTGAAGAGCTGCGTCGGCTCGACGTGGTGCCGCTACGGCGTGCAGGACTCGGTCGGCCTCGCGATCCGGATCGAGCAGCGCTACAAGGGCATCCGCGCGCCGCACAAGCTCAAGGCCGCGGTCTCGGGCTGCGTGCGCGAGTGCGCGGAGGCGCAGAGCAAGGACTTCGGCATCATCGCGACCGAGAAGGGCTACAACCTCTACGTCTGCGGCAACGGCGGCGCGCGCCCGCGTCACGCCGACCTGCTCGCCGCCGATCTCGACGAGGAGGCGCTGGTCCGGCTGGTCGATCGCTTCCTCATCTTCTACATCCGCACGGCCGACCGCCTCACGCGCACCTCGGTCTGGCTGGGGCAGCTCGAGGGTGGCCTCGAGCACCTGCGCGACGTGCTCGTCCGCGACTCGCTCGGCATCTGCGCCGACCTCGAACGTCAGATGCAGGCCCTCGTCGACACGTACCAGTGCGAGTGGGCGGCCGTGGTGCGTGACCCCGAGAAGCGCGCCCGGTTCCGCGCGTTCGCCAACAGCGAAGCCACCGACGAGACGATCGAGTGGGTGACCGAGCGCGGACAGACCCGTCCGGCGGACTGGGTGAAGGGCACGGCCCCCCCGCCCGTTGATCCCGAGCGAGGGGCGGAGCCCCGAGTCGAAGGACGCAAGCACCTGCCGGTCCTGCAGACGCGCTGGGTCCAGGTCGCGCGCCTCGCCGACGTGTCGCCCGACAGCGGCGTCGCCTTCCGCCACGGTGACGTGCAGCTCGCGCTGTTTCGCTACGGCAAGGACGACGCGCTCTACGCCACCCAGCACATGTGCCCGCACAAGCACGACATGGTGCTGGCGCGCGGGCTGCTCGGTGACGCCGGGGGTGAGCCCAAGGTCGCCTGCCCGCAGCACAAGAAGACCTTCTCGCTGCGCACCGGCGCGTGCCTGTCCGGCGACGTTCCGGCGCTCCGCACCTTCCCGGTGCGCATCGAGGGCGATCGCGTCCTCGTCGAGCTGCCGCCCCCCGAGACCCTCGCCGATCTCTGTCCGTCGCGCGCGTCGTGCGCGGCCCCCGCGCCGTCTGCGCCGTCCGCGCAGCCCGCGTCCACCATCGCCCGAGCCAGCTGATGCCCGACGCCGCACGCGTGCACCTGCCGGTCCTCGGAGCCGCGCCTCCCCGTCCGCGCTCGGCCGGCCTTCTCGAGCGCCTGCTCCACGACCAGCAGGAGCTCACCGCGGTCGAGCGCTTCGCGCAGTGTCACACCGGCGCGGGCGCGCCGCTCCTCGAATCGCGCTACCGCGAGCGCCTGCCGGCGACGGCGCCCGGCCCGGGGCAGCAGTACGCGTTCGAGGTCGACCTCGACGCGTGCAGCGGCTGCAAGGCGTGCGTCGCGGCATGCCACAGCCAGAACGGGCTCGACCCCGGCGAGACGTGGCGCCAGGTCGGAACGCTCCATGGCGGCACCCGCGACCAGGCCGTGCTCAAGACGGTCTCGAGCGCCTGCCACCACTGCGTCGATCCGGCGTGTATGAGCGGGTGCCCCGTCGACGCCTACGAGAAGGATCCGCGGACCGGCATCGTCCGTCACCTCGACGATCAGTGCATCGGCTGCCAGTACTGCACGCTGACGTGCCCGTACGAGGTCCCGCAGTACAACGCGGCGCGCGGCATCGTGCGCAAGTGCGACATGTGCTCGGGCCGGCTCGCCGCGGGCGAGGCGCCGGCGTGTGTGCAGGCCTGCCCCCAGGGCGCGATCACGATCACCGTCGTCGAGACCAGCCGCGCCGTCGAGGACGCGCAGACCGAGGCGTTCCTCCCGGGCGCGCCCTCGCCCGGCATCACGATCCCGACCACGCAGTTCAAGACCCGCGAGGTCCTGCCGCGCAACCTCGTCCCGGCCGACTTCCACTCGGTGCGGCCGTCGCACCACCACCTGCCGCTCGTGTTCATGCTCGTGCTCACGCAGCTCGCGGTGGGCACGCTCGTCGTCGAGCGCGCCCTCGCCGCGGTCGCGCCCGCGCTGGTCGCGCCGCTGGCGCCGGTGACCGCCGCCCTCGCGCTCGTCGCGGCCGTGGTCGCGCTCGCCGCGAGCACGCTCCACCTCGGGCGGCCGCTCTACGCGTTCCGCGCGCTGCGCGCCGTGCGCCGCTCGTGGGTCAGCCGCGAGATCGTCGCCTTCGGCGCCTTCGCGGGGCTCGCCGGCCTGCACGCCGCGCTCGGTGGGCGCTCCGCGTTGCTCGGCGCGGCGGCTGCCGTCGCCGGCGTGGCCGGCGTCGCCTGCTCGATCATGCTCTACGCCGTCACCCACCGGCGGTGGTGGAGCTTCGCCCGCACGTTCACCCGCTTCGCCGGGACCGCCGTCGTGCTCGGCCTCGGCGCGCTCGTCGTCGCCGCGTCGCTGCAAGGCGGCGCCGACGGCGCTGGCGATCTCGTTCGCGCGCTCGCCGTCGCGCTCGGAATCAAGCTCGTGGCCGAGCTCGCCGTGCTCGGCCACCTGAAGGACCACACCCACGGCGAGCTCAAGCGGTCTGCCTTGCTCCTCATCACGCACCTTCGCCGTCCGTTCGTCGTTCGCGTGGCGCTCGCCGCGCTCGGCGTCGCCCTCGCCGCCCTCGCCGCTTCCTCCCCCGCGCCCGTGCCCTGGGCGGTCGGGGCGCTGGTGACGCTCACGGGTGGTGAGCTCCTCGAGCGCGTCCTCTACTTCGCTGCAGCGGCGGCGCCGCGCATGCCGGGGCGCTTCGCGTGAGGCGCCGTCCGATCCGCCAGCGCGTCGGCGAGCTGTGGCATGCGCGCGACGGCAAGCTCTCGCAGCTGCTCGAGCGCGCGCCCGGCGGCTTCGGCCTGGGCCAGGTGCCGCGCGGCCGCGTCCCCGACAGCACGACGACGCTCGTGTGCGGCTACTGCAGCACCGGCTGCGCGCTCACCGCGCACCTGCGCGACGGCAGCGCCGTCAACCTCACGCCGACCGTCGAGTACACCGTCAACCGCGGCATGGCGTGCCCGAAGGGCTGGGAAGCGCTGACGCCGCTCGCCGCGGCCGACCGCGCGACGATGCCGCTCCTGCGCAACGCGAGCGGCGCGCTCGAGGAGGTGCGGTGGCCGACCGCGCTCGACCGCCTCGTGCGCCGCTTCCGCGCCATCCAGGAGGCGCACGGTCCAGAAGCGGTCGCGTTCCTCGGCACCGGGCAGATGCCGATCGAGGAGCTCGCGCTGTTCGGCGCGCTCGCCAAGTTCGGGATGGGCATGGTCCATGGCGACGCCAACACGCGCCAGTGCATGGCCACCGCGGTCACCGCCTACAAGGAGACGTTCGGCTTCGACGCGCCACCCTACACGTACGCGGATCTCGAGGAGTCCGACCTGCTGGTGTTCGTCGGCGCCAACCCGTGCATCGCGCACCCGATCCTGTGGGAGCGCGTCATCCGCAACAAGCGACAGCCCGAGATCGTCGTCATCGATCCACGCCGGACCGAGACCGCCCAGGCGGCGACCCGACACGTCGCGCTCTTGCCGCAGAGCGACCTCGACTTCTTCTACGCCGTCGCTCACGTCCTGGTCCGCGAGGGCTGGATCGATCGGCCGTTCATCGACGCGCACACCACCGGCTTCGAGGCGTTCACGGCCCACGTGGCAGCCTTCGCGCCGAGCGTGGTCGCCGAGCGCTGCGGCGTGGCCATGGAGCAGATCGAGCACCTCGCGCGCCTCATCCACACCCGCGAGCGCGTGTCCTTCTGGTGGACCATGGGCGTCAACCAGAGCCACCAGGGCGTGCGCACGGCGCAGGCGCTGATCGCGCTCGCGCTCATGACCGGCAACATCGGCAAGCCCGGCACCGGCGCCAACTCGATCACCGGCCAGTGCAACGCGATGGGCTCGCGCCTGTTCTCCAACACCACCAACCTGATCGGCGGCCACGCGTGGGACGACCCGGCGGCGCGGGCCAAGGTCTCGCGGGTGCTGGGCGTCGACGACGAGCGCATCCAGCGCGAGCCCGGGTTCACCTACGATCAGATCTTCGCGGCGATCGCGCGGGGCGACGTGCGCGGCCTGTGGATCGCCGGCACCAACCCGGCGCACTCGTGGATCAACCAGCGCGACGCACGCGAGCTCCTGTCGCGGCTCGACTTCCTCGTCGTGCAGGACATGTACACGACGACCGACACCGTGAAGCTCGCGCACCTCGTCCTGCCCGCGGCCGGGTGGGGCGAGAAGGACGGCGTCTTCATCAACAGCGAGCGGCGCCTGGGGGTCATCAAGCAGGTGCGGCGCGCGCCGGGGCAGGCGCTGTCGGACTTCCGCATCTTCCAGCTCGTCGCCGACGCGTGGGGATGCGGCGACCTGTTCGTCCGCTGGCGCTCGCCCGAGGCCGCGTTCGCGCTGCTCAAGGAGCTGTCGCGTGGTCAGCCGTGCGATCTCACCGGGGCCGGCGGCTACCAGGAGCTCGACGCCGAGGGCGGCGTGCAGTGGCCGGTGCCGGCGGGGACCAAGGTCGAGCGCGGCGCCGAGCGTCGGCTCTTCGCCGACGGGACGTTCTTCACGCCCGACGGGCGCGCGCGCTTCGTGTTCGAGGCGCCGCGCCCGCCGGCCGAGACCGTACGGACGCCGTACCCGTTCACGCTCCTCACCGGCCGTGGCAGCGCGAGCCAGTGGCACACCGAGACCCGCACCGGCAAGTCGGAGGTGCTGCGTCGGCTCGCCCCGGCGGCCGAGCACGTCGAGATCCATCCCGACGACGCCGCGCCGCTCGGCATCGGGCCCACCGACTGGGTCCGGGTCTCGTCGCGACGCGGCTCGGTCGAGCTGCGCGCGTTCCTCACGCGCGGGGTGCCGCGGGGCAGCGTGTTCGCGGCGATGCACACGGTGAAGACCAACGTGCTGACCTTCGCGTCGTTCGACCCCTACTCCCGTCAGCCGGCCTACAAACATTGCGCGGTCGCGCTGGAGAAGATCGACGCGCCTTCGCGATGACGATTTCACTTTCGGGTCCCTGCGAAATTCCGGTAGAGTCTTGGACCTACATGGCGACCAAGCGACCAACGGCAACCCCGACCAAGTCCACCGCGGCGGCGCCGAGCCGTCGCGCCGTGATCAAGAAGGGCGCCGCGATCGTCGGCGCCGGCCTCGTCACGACGGTGGCCGCGCGAGATGCGCGCGCCGCCGGCTCGTGGGGCGGCGGCGGTCGCGGCAACAGCGGCGGCGGCCGGGGCAACAGCGGCGGCGGCAACTCCGGGGGCGGCGGCAACTCCGGCGGCGGTCGCGGTCGCGGTCGCGGTCGCGGTCGCGGTCGCTGACCCGGGCGTACACTCGGGGTGATGGATCGAGCCTGGCAGCTCGCGCCGGGCGTCGTGGTTCGTGCGAGTCGCGGTAGCCCGGAAGCGGGCGCGCTCGCCGAGATCTTTCCGGCCTTCGAGGTGGTCGCGCCAGAGGGGACGCCGCGACTGACGACGCACGTCCGCGGCGACGGCGCCCTGCGCGTGAGCCTGGACGGACAGGCGCTGTTCTCGGTGGCGGACGACGAGCTGGCGCCGGCGCTCGAGGCCGCGCTGATCGGCTGGGTCGTGCGAACCCGCGCCGGGGTCGTGCCGCTCCACGCCTCGGCGCTCGCCTGGGCCGGGCGTGCCGTCCTCTTCCTCGGCGACAAGGGCAGCGGCAAGTCGACGCTGGCCGCGCAGCTCGGCGCGGCGCTCCCGTACCTGGGTGACGAGATCGCGTTCGTCCGGATCCCGGACCTCGTGCTCGCGCCGTTCCCCAAGGCCGCCACGATCAAGCACGGCGCCTTCGCCGTGCTCCCGGCGTCGCCGGGGTCGCGGACGTGGCGCGACCCGCTGCGCGGCCCCGTGCGCTATCACGAACCGGCGGTGACGTCGCGCGCCGAGCTCCCGGCGGGCGCGCTGGTGTGGCCGCAGTGGAGCGCGGACGTGAAGGCGGCGACGATGGCGCCCCTCGCGCGCGCGGAGGTCGCCCTCCGCCTGATCCACCAGAGCTTCGGCGGCCTCGAGCGGGATCCTCGGACGCTCGACGTGATCGTCGCGCTGTCGGCGCGGCCAGCCTTCGAGCTCGCGTACGCGACCGCGGGGGCGGCGCGCGCCGCGCTCGAGGAAGCGCTCGGCCCGCCGTGATGCGGCTCGAGCCGACGCTCGCGCGCCTCGCCGATGATCTGGCGGCGCTGGTCGCGCTGCCGGGCGCGTCGCTCGCCGAGCCAGGGGGCGGCGTGGCGTGGGCGCGCTGGCTCGAGCTCGTGCACGAGCACGATCTCGCGCCGTTCGCCGGCGCACGCCTCGCGGCGCTCGCCCGGCGCGGCGCCGTCCCGGAGGAGGTCGCCGGCGAGCTGCGCGCGGCGCAGGCGCGGTGGGCGCACGAGACCGTGTTCCGGGCGACCGAGCTGCGCGCCGTGCTCGACCTGCTGGCGCCCGTCGGCGGCGCGATCGTGCTCAAGGGCCCGGCGGTCGCGGCGACCTCGTACGACGAGCTCGCCGAGCGCAGGTCGAACGATCTCGACCTGCTCGTTCGCGACCGCGCCGCGCGCGACCGCGGCGTGACACTCCTCGCCGCGCGTGGCTACGCCCCCCGGCACGCGCGCGCCGCCGAGACCGATGACGCGCACGATCTCGGGCTGGTGAGCGAGGTCGCCGATCTCGAGATCGATCTCCACGTGGATCTGATGCGGTCGTCGTTGCCGCGCGCGGCGCTCGACGATCTGTGGGCCACGCGCCGCGAGCTGCCCGCACTCGGCGGCGCCGCCGTGCTCGATCCGGCCTGGCAGGCGCTGCACGCGGCCGTCCACGCGCTCGCGGATCCCATCGGCTCGCCGCTCCTGCGCAACCTGCTCGAGACCGGGATGCTGGTCGATCGACTCGACGCCGCGGCGCGCGCGTCGTTCGTCGAGCGCGCCCGGCGTTTCGGGCTCGACGATCGCGTCGCGCGCGCGCTCGGGCTCGCCCGCCGGCTGTTCGGCAGCCCGGCGCTCCTGCCGGTGCCGCGGCCGGGGGCGCGCGAGCGCTGGGCCTGGCAGCGCCTGGGGTGGCGCTACGAGGACGAGCGCACGGTCGGCCGCGCGCTGGCCCACGTGGCCGAGTACCACCTTCGCCGCCTCGACGCGGCGGGCGCCGCCGGGCTCGGGCTGGGCGCGCTGGCAAGAACGCTGGTCGATACAGCGTCGCGCCAGGTCGCGCACCGCGCCGCGAGCGTGCGCAGGCCGCGCCTCGCCGCCGTGCGCGCGACCGAACGGGCGATCGGCGACGCGCTGCTCGTCCACGTGCACGCGACCGGCGACGTGCACGTCCTCCGCGGCGACGCCGTCGCCGCCTGGCGGTGCGTGGCGGCGCAGGCCGCGCCGAGTCCCCCCGCGTCGCTCCAGGCGCGACTCGTGGCCGCGGGCCTCGCGCCCGATCGAGCGGAGCAGTCGCTGGCCGCGCTCGTCGACGCCGGCCTGCTCGGGTAGAGTCCGCGCGAAGGCGATGGCGAACCACCGGTACGTCGTCTTGCTGCGCGGCGTGAACGTCGGCGGCAAGAACCTGATCAAGATGTCGGCGCTGGCGGCCTGCCTGGAAGCGGCCGGGTTCGTGGACGTGGTGACGTACATCCAGAGCGGCAACGTGCTGATCTCGTCCCCGGAGACGCGCCGCCCCGTGCTCACCCGCAGGCTCGAGCAGCTCCTCGGCGAGCGCTTCGCCTACCGGGCGAGCGTCGTCATCCGCGACACCCGCGAGCTGCGGCGCGTCGTCGACAAGGCGCCTCCCGGCTTCGGCGGCGATCCCGCCACGTACCGCTACGACGTCCTCTTCCTCAAGGAGCCGCTCACGGCGGCCGAGGCGATGAAGCACGTGACGATCAAGGAGGGCGTCGACGAGGCGCACGCCGGCCGCGGCGTGCTCTACTGCTCGCGCCTCGTCGCCCGGGCGTCGGCGAGCCAGCTCTCGCGGTTGACGCAGCTGCCGATCTACCAGCGCATGACGATCCGCAACTGGAACACGACGACGCGGCTCCTGCAGATGATGACGGAGGCGTGAACATGACTCGGACCGCGCGCACGGCGATCGACAAGCGAGACACGACCGGCCCGGCGAAGGTCGAGGTGCTCACCACCGCCAGGGGTGGGAACTTCCCGCCGGGCAAGATGCTGATCTCGACCCCGCTCGAGATCGAGGCGATCGTGCGTCGCATCCCCGAGGGCCGCGTGCTCACGCTCGGCGCGCTGCGCGGCGCGCTCGCCCGCAGCCACAAGGCCGACTACACGTGTCCGATCACGACCGGCATCTTCCTGCGCATCGTCGGCGAGGCCGCCGAGGAGGAGCGCGCCGCCGGCAAGAGCTCGGTCGCGCCCTACTGGCGCGTCGTGCGCGACGACGGGACCCTCATCGACAAGCTGCCCGGCGGCGACGTGGCGCAGGCCCGTCGCCTGGCTGCCGAGGACGTCGAGGTCCTGCACCTCGGCGCGCGGCGACGCCTCCTGGACGTCGACCACTACGCCTGGTCGCCGCCGCCGCTCAAGCGGGGTGCGCGACCGCGTTGACGGGGCGCGCGCCGGCCTCCCCGCTCCGGACCAGGGCGACGCGCAGGAGGATCGGCGCGACGAGCTGGTTCACGCCGACGATGCCGACGACGAGGGCGAACGCCTGCTCGCCGAAGCTCGGGAAGGTGCGGCGCAGGAGCTCGGCGATGGCGAGCGCGAGCCCGGCCTGCGGCAGGAGCCCGAGCCAGCCGTAGCGTGCGATGGAGGGCTCGTCGCTCTTGCGCGCGGCGATGCGCACGCCGAAGTGGAAGACGACCCCGCGCCCGATCGCGATGATCGCGATCGGGATGGCGAGCGTGGCCAGCACCGCCAGCTCGACCTTGGCGCCGGCGAGCGCGAAGAAGACGAGGTAGATCGGCAAGGACGCCGCCTCGAAGTTGTCGATGAGCGTGTGGGCATCGGCACGCGAGACGTTCTGGATCCACATGCCGGCGGCGAGCATCACGATCAGCGGATCGAGGTGGAGCGCCAGCCCGACCTGCGCGATCGTGAAGCAGACGAGGAGCGTGAACAGCCCGATGCCCTGCTTGACGCGGAGCAGGTACGCGCCGATGAGGGCGCCGACGAACACGCCGAGCGCGCCGGAGCCGAGCACTTCCCACGCGATCACGGAGGCGGTGCGAGCAACGTCGGTGTGGCCGTTGACGACGGCGGAGGCGATCGACGACGCGACGCCGTAGGCGACGACGACGACGAGGTCGGCGATGACGACGACCGCGAGCACCGTGCGCGTGAGCGTCCCGTCGGCGCGGGTCTCGCCGATGAGCGCCATCACCACCGCGGGTGACTGTGCGGCGAGCGCCACGGCGAGGACGCTGGCCACCGCGAGCGCGTGCGCGAGGGAGAGGTCGGACATGAACGGGATGAGGTCGCGGATGGCGAAGATGAGGCCGGTGAGCAGGACCATCGCGCCGATCACCGCCCACCACACGATCGCGCTGATCGTGCGCAGGAGCGGGCGGATCGCGCGGACCTCGAGCTCCGCGCCGCCGTTCAGGGCGATGAGGGCGGTCGCGAGATCGCCGACCATGCGCAGCTCGGACGTCGTGCTGCGGTCGACGAGCACCAGGACGCTCGGTCCCACGACGACGCCGGCGATGATGTAGCCGGTGAGCCGCGGCATCGCGGCGCGCGCCACCAGCGTGCCGGTGAAGTACGAGGTCAGGAGCAGGAACCCGAACGCCAGCTCCATCGAGGCGCCGGCCGGTGCGAACGACCTGGCGGCATGCATCAGGCCGCCCAGTGCGAGGAGCACCAGGACCGGAATCATTTTGAGGTCATATCATCTTCAGGCGCGGCCGTGCATCAGCTCGACGCAGCGCTCGCCGATCATGAGCGACGGCGCGTTGGTGTTGCCGCCGGTGATGCTGGGCATGATCGACGCGTCGGCGACGCGCAGCGCCTCGACGCCGCGCACGCGCAGGAGCGGATCGACGACGGCGCGATCGTCGCCGGCGGCGCCCATGCGGCACGTGCCGACCGGGTGGTAGACGGAGTGGATGCGGTTGGGGAGCTCGCGCGCGAGCGCGGCGTCGTCGGCGAACTCGGGGCCGGGGAGGAGCTCGCCGGTGACGACGTCGGCGAGGCGCTTGCTCGCCATCACCTCGCGGACGAGCTTCATGCCGTCGAGGAGGAAGCGCGCGTCGTCGGGCTCGGCCAGGTAGTTGGGATCGATGAGCGGCGCCGCCGACGGATCGGCGGACGCCAGCCGCAGCTCACCGCGGCTCCTGGGATAGATGAGCGTCGGCATGACGGTGATCGCCGGGCGCTTGTCGACCACGGGCCGGACCGGCAGGTCCTGGTTGGGCGTCGGGTACGACCAGGGCAGGGTGTGGATCTGGAGGTCGGGCTTGCCGTTGGCGTGTCGGGACCGGACGAAGCCGGCGCCCTCGAAGACGGTGCGACCGAACCAGGTGTCACCCTTGGTCGCCTCGGCGAGCATGCCGCCGAGGAAGTGGAGCGGCGTGCCGCGGTGGATCGCCGTCGGCGCCAGGAACGTCATCGGCACGAACAGGTGATCGTGCAGGTTCTGGCCGACGGGCAGATCGGCGACGACGTCGATGCCGTGCTCGCGGAGGTGGGCTGCGGGGCCGACGCCGGACAGCATCAAGATCTGCGGCGAGCCGATGACGCCGGCCGACAGGATCACCTCGCGGGTGGCGCGGACGATCCGTGGGCCGCGCTTGTCGATGATCTCCACGCCGACGGCGCGGCCGTGCTCGATGACGACGCGCCCGACGGTCACGCCGGTCTCGACCGTGAGCCCGGCGTGCTTGCCGAGGTACCCGCGCGACGCCGAGAAGCGGATGCCGCTCTTCGCCGACTGCTGGAAGATGGTCGCGCCCTCCTGCGAGGCGCCGTTGTAGTCCTCGTTGAACGGCACCCCGAGCGTCTCGCCGAGCGCCTCGATCCACGCGTGGGACGCGGGCGTCATGCCCTTCTGGCGGGTGACGGCGATCGGCCCGCCGGCGCCGCGCAGCTCGCTCTCGCCGTCCTCCCAGTCCTCGAGGCGCTTGAACGCCGGCAGCACGTCCGCGTAGCCCCAGCCGTCGCAGCCCTCGCGCGCCCACTCCTCGTAGTTGTCGCGGTGGCCGCGCACGAAGAGCAGCCCGTTGATCGAGCTCGATCCGCCGAGCACCTTGCCGCGCACCGTGGGGATGCGGCGGTCGAGCGCGTGCTTCTGCGGCACCGTGTAGTAGCCCCAGTCGAACTTCTTCTTCACCTGCGGCACGGTGTGTACGATCGAGATCATCCCGGGGATGCGCAGGAAGCGCGAGTCGTCGCGCCGCCCGGCCTCGAGCAGCAGGACCCGCGCGTCGCCGCGTTCGGCGAGACGACGCGCGACGATGCAACCGGCGCTGCCGGCGCCCACGACGATGTAGTCGGCCTCTTCCACGGCCGGAGTGAAACATGTTCTATCCCGGAATGGAACATGTTCTAGGCGAGAGGTCGGCGCTTGACATAGTTCGATAACTGTCGTATTGATGTCGGGCATGCCCCAGCCGGACGTCAAACGCCTCGCCCGGGCGTTCCATGCGCTGTCGAACCCGAACCGGCTGCAGCTCTTCCTCAACCTGCTCGAGGAGAGCCGGCTCGATCTCGCCAAGGGCCGCGTCCACGACTGCTTCCTCGCGCAGCTCCTCGGCAACCTCAACGTCGGCGCACCGACGGTGTCGCACCACGTGAAGGAGCTCGCCGACGCCGGGCTCATCGAGACCCAGCGCGACGGCAAGCAGCTCGTCTGCTCGGTGAAGCCCGACGTCATGGACGAGCTCCGCGCCGTCTTCGCCACGTCGAAGTAGGCCGTTTTTTTGTCCTGATACTTCGAAACCCATCACATCGTCGAACAAGGATCGCCTGCCATGACCCATCACGAGATCGCCATCGAGAAGTTCGGAACCGCCCACAGCCTCACCTTCCGCGAGCGCGCACCCGCGCCGCCCGCGCCCGGCGAGGTGGCGATCGACGTGAAGTACTCGGGCGTCAACTTCGCCGACGTGCAGATGCGCCTCGGCTTCTACCCCGACGCGCCGAAGAAGCCGTTCGTCCCCGGCTACGAGGTGTCGGGCGTGGTCGCCGAGGTCGGGCCCGGCGTCACCGCGGTGAAGCGGGGGGACGCGGTCGTGGCCGGCACGTACTTCGGCGGCTATGCGTCGCGCGTCACGATCCCGGCCACGCAGGTCTTCCCGTTGCCGAGGAACGCGACGCTCGAGACCGGCGCGGCCCTGCCCGTGAACTACTTCACCGCGCAGCTCGCGCTCCACGACATGGCGCGCGTGCGGGCGGGCGACAAGGTCCTCATCGAGTGCGCGACCGGCGGCGTGGGCACGCTGGCGACGCAGATGGCGCGCGCCGCGGGCGCCGACGTCGTGGGGCTGACGACCAGCCCGCACAAGAAGGGCTTCATCGAGGGGCTCGGCGCGAAGGCGTACACGCTCGACGACTTCTACGCCGACAGCTCGCTGAAGGATTTCGACCTCATCATCAACTCGTCGGGAGGCGCGCACATCAACCGCCAGCGCCGGCGCCTCGGCCTCACCGGCCGCATGGTGTGCCTGGGCATGAGCTCGGGCGTGAAGGACGGCCGGCGCAACTTCGCGCGCATCGCGCTGGCGGCGCTGCGCACGCCGCGGATCTCCGTGCTCAAGCTGTTCGACGCGAACACCGGCATCTACGCGCTCAACGCGCTGCACGTCCTGCGCGACCCGGTCTGGGTCGAGCGCATGACGAAGTCGCTGGTCGCCGTCGACGAGCTCGACCTCAAGCCGCACGTCGGCAAGGTCTTCGCCGCCAAGGAGGCGGGCGCCGCCCACGCGTTCCTCGAGACCAAGCAGGCGACCGGCAAGGTGCTGCTCGCCTGGTGAGGACTGCGCCGCTCGACGGAACGCTTGTTCCCGTGAGCCCGGCTGGCGCTCCCGTCGTCAGGGGGTACGTAAGAAGCAGACTCGCGGGAGGCGTTCTCGATGAAGCGCTCGATCGGAGTGGTGTTCGTGGCGGTGATCGCGGCCGGCGGATGTGACGACGGGGTGGACACGTTCGTGCCCCAGTTCCCGGTCACCCCCGACGTGGCCGAGGCTCGTGAGCCTGCGCCCCAGGAGCTGGCGCCGATCGGTCGTCGCGCCCGCGTGATGTACGACCGGCTGCGCGCGGCCGGCTTCGTGCGCTGACCGAGGTCACACGGAGGATGTCATGACGGTGAGCCGAGACGCGCTGGTCGCGTGGCTGGCGACCGCGCTGGTGGCATGCGTCGAACCGCTGGAACCCGAGGAAGGGAGCGTGGCCGAGCGCTTCTCGCCCGACGAGTGCACGGTGCTCTACCCCGGGCCGGGGATCGACGACGGGCTGGTCGGCATCTGCCACGCTGACGAGGTCCACGGTTACGAGTACCTGCGGGTGTCGGCGGAGGCGTGTCGCGAAGGTCACGCCGCCCATACGTTCGACTTCCGCTCGGATGATCCGCTGTGCCGCATCCTCTCGTGGCGGGTCGTGAGTCACGAGCCGGTGCTGGATAGGATCGATCGACCGTGGTAACAGCACCCGGTGCGTAGCCTCCCACTCGCTCTCGTAATGGTTGTAGCCGTCGGTACGGCGTCGCTGGGCGCGGCGTGCGGTGGTGACGACGGTGGTGATGGTCCCGACTTCCAGGACGATCATCCGCGCATCTACCTGCCGCGCAACCGCGACCGGCTGGTCGCGATGGTGAACGCGAACACGCCGGCCTGGCAGCGGTTCAAGAACATCGTCGACGCTCAGGTCGGCGGCGGCGACATCTACGCCTTCGAGGCGTGGAACGCGGCGCTGGTGTCGCAGCTCACCGGCGACACCAGCTACTGCGACTTCGCGGTGCGCCAGATCGACGAGACCGTGCGCGAGGAGGAGCAGCTCATCGCCGGCGGCGAGCGCGCCGACGTGGCCTACGACAGCTACCTCGAGGTCGGGCCGCGGATCGGCGACCTCGCGCTCACGTACGACTGGTGCTTCGAGCAGGCGTCGGCCGAGCAGAAGCGCCGGTGGGTCGCGTACGCGAACCAGGCGGTGTGGAACGTCTGGCACCCCGACGAGGCGCGCTGGGGCGACCAGGTGTTCGAGTGGACGGGGTGGTCGATCGACAACCCGTCGAACAACTACTACTACTCGTTCCTGCGGGCGACGATGACGCTCGGCCTCGCGACGCGGGGCGAGACGCCGGAGGGACAGCAGTGGATCGACATCTTCCGCGACCAGAAGATCCGCGATCAGCTGGTGCCGACGTTCGAGCGTGACCTCACCGGGGGCGGCTCGCGCGAGGGCACCGGCTACGGGATCGCGATGATGCGGCTCTGGGAGCTGTACGACCTCTGGCTCGGCTCGACCGGGGAGAACCTCGCCGACGACACCGGGCACGCCCGCGCGTCGATGCTGCACCTCATGCACCAGACGGTGCCGACGCTCGACCGCGTGGCGCCGGTGGGCGATCACGCGCGCGACTCGGAGGCGAACTGGTTCGACTACCACCGCCACTACCTGCAGACGCTCATGCACCTCCACGCCGACGACCCGATCACGCCGTACGCGGCGCAGCTGCTCGCGAGCTCGTCGGTGCCCGAGATGGAGCAGCGGTTCATGTTCGTCTTCGACTTCCTCTACGACAGCGACGTCACGCCGGCGTCGCTCGACGGGCTGGGCCGCGTGTACTTCGCGCCGGGGACCGGGCAGCTCTTCGCGCGCTCGGGCTGGGACGCGGGCGCGACGTGGCTCAACTTCATCGCCGGTCCGTACACCGAGTCGCACGCGCACCAGGACCAGGGCTCGTTCATGATCTACAAGGGCGGCTGGCTCGCGTACGACGGCGTGGTCGACTCGACGTCGGGCCTGACCCAGGAGCCCGAGGCGCACAGCCTCTTGCGCTTCGTCAACGGCGGGACGACCGTGCCGATGCGCGCGTCGACGACGTCGACGATGGCGGCGGTGGCGCGTGGTCCGGGCTGGCTGCACGCCGCGGGTGATCTCACGCCGGCGTTCGGAGCCAGCGCGCCGGTGACCTTGTGGCAGCGCGAGCTCGTCTTCATCGAGCCCGACGTGGTGGTGGTCTACGACCGCGCCGACTCGGCCGCGCAGCAGGTGTGGCAGCTGGTGAGCCCCGACATGTTCGTGCTCGGCGGCTCGGGCGCCGGCACCGTCGGCGGCAGCCACAGCCTCGCCGTGCAGCGCATCCTGCCTGCGTCGGCGACGGCCCGCGGCGTCGCCCTCGACGGCGACTTCTCCGGCGGCTTCCGCTACGAGGAGACGAGCGCCGCCGGCTCGGTGCGCCACCTGCACGTGGTCTCGGTCGATACGCCGGTCGCTTCGGCCACCGCCTCGCCCTCGGGCAACGACGACGGCGTCGCGATCACGCTCGCCGACGGCCGCACCGTCACCGTCCGCTTCCACCGCGACACGATCGGCGGCTCGCTCTCGATCACCGGCGGCGGCGGCCCCGCCGTCGACGCCACCCTGACCTCGGGCGTGGCGACGCTGCCCGAGCGGCAATAGACGCGGGATGCGCACCGCGTCGTGCACGTGTGGACAGCTCAAGGTGAGTTGCGAGGGCGAGCCGGTCAGGATCTCGATGTGTCATTGCCTCGCGTGCCAGAAGCGCACGGGCAGCATCTTCGGCGTCCAGGCGCGGTGGCCCGCCGATCGCGTGACCATCAAGGGCCGCGCGCAGGCGTACGTGCGCGTGGGCGACGAGGGCACCGCGGCCACCTTTCGCTTCTGCCCGACCTGCGGTGACACCGTCTACTACGAGAACGAGGTGATGCCGGGGCTGATCGCCGTGCCCGTGGGCGCGTTCGCCGATCCGACGTTCCCGCCGCCGCGCGTCTCGGTCTACGGCGTGCGGCGCCACCCGTGGGCCGTCATGCCGGCCCTCGTGCTGGACGAAGACCTCGACTGACGGGCCAAAGTTGACAAAGTTGACACCGTCCCCAAATGAAACGCGTTCTAGAAGGGGACGGTGTCAACTTTGACAACTTAACGGGGCTTGCCCCAGATGGTGTCGTGGTGACACTATTGGAGCATGCTCGCTCAGCCGATCAGTGGGGTGCTCGCCGGCAAGAAGAACGTGCTGCTGGCGGGGTGCGGGGGTGGCTATGACGTCATGGGGGCGGTGCCGCTGGTGCACGAGCTGCGGGCCGGCGGCGCGAACGTGCACCTGGCGAGCCTGTCGTTCGCGTACCTGAACGGGCTCGATGGGGCGGTGCAGGACGGGGCGCATCCGAACCTGTACGCGGTCACGGGCGCGGCGGCGACCGAGAGCAAGTACTGCCCCGAGGCGTGGCTGGCCGCGTTCCTCGACGAGCGTCACCCGCAGCACGCGCCGCACACGGTGCACAGCTTCGACAAGACCGGCGTGCGCCCGCTGCGCGCCGCGTACGCCGCGCTCGTCGAGCGGCTCGCGATCGATGCGATCGTGCTCGTCGACGGTGGCATCGACGCGCTCCTGCGCGGTGACGAGCGCTCGATCGGCACGCCGTCGGAGGATCTGGCCTCGCTCGCCGCCGTCCATGCGCTCGCCGCGCCCGGGCTCACGCGCGTGCTCGCCTGCGTCGGCATGGGCGCCGAGCTGCGCGACGGCATCTGCCACGCCGACGCGCTCGAGCGCATCGCGGCGCTCACCCGGCGCCGCGCCTTCCTCGGCGCCGCCGCGCTCCTGCCGGGCACGCCGGGCGGCGACCTCTACGTCGACGCGATCGCGCACGTCTTCGCCGGGCAGGCCGCGCTCAAGCGCAGCCACGTCCACACGTGCATCGCCGGCGCGTGCGCCGGTGAGTTCGGCGACAAGGGCCCGCACGTGTGGCTCTCGCCCTTGCTCTCCATGTTCTGGTTCTTCGACGCCACGGCCGTCGCCGCCGACCACGTCTTCCTGCGCGAGCTCGTCGAAACCGAGTCGATCTGGGACGTTACGGCGCGGGTCGAGGCCGCCCGCAAGGCCCTGCCGGTGCGTGACCGGACGACGATCCCCCTCTGACGCCGCCGGTTTCCCGTTGCTCCGTGAGGCGCGCGTGAGAGACATTCCGCGCGAGGGGTGTCCATGCCGTATCGCCTGTCCTGCGTCCTCGGCCTGCTTTCGGTCATCTTCGCGGTCGCGCTCGCGGCGTGTGCCTCGAGCCGCCCGGCGAACAACGACGGGGATGGCGGCGTCGAGATCGACGCGCCCACCGGCAGCGGCTTCGGCGAGGTCTGCGACGAGGACGCCGACTGCGCGACGACGGTCTGCCACATCCCTACCGGCGAGACCACGGGCACGTGCTCGCGCGAGTGCATGTTCGACTGCCCCCCGGGCTTCGCCTGCCGCACGATCTCGCAGGGCGGCTTCGATCGCCGCATCTGCATCCCGGCCGAGGAGACGTTCTGCGACGCCTGCCAGACCGACGAGGACTGCGGCGACGACCGCGACGCCTGCGTGCAGCTGACCGCGGGCAAGTTCTGCGCGATCGACTGCTTCAACGACGCCACCGTGTGCCCGGCCGGCTTCTCGTGCCAGGTGGTGGCCTCGGTCGGTGACACCACGCGCCGCCAGTGCCTGCCGATCAACGGCGTGTGCTGCATCGACGGCGACAACGATCGCCACGGCGTGGGCGGCGGCTGCCTCGACGCCGACTGCGACGACGCCAACGATCAGATCTACGTCGGCAACCGCGAGACCTGCGACGGCCTCGACAACGACTGCGTGGGCGGCGTCGACGACAACCCCACCGACTGCGCCAGCGCGCGGTGCGAGCTCGGCCAGCTCGGCTACTTCCAGCGCGCGCCCGACATGTGTCCGGGCGCCGCCGGATGCCAGCAGCAGCCCGCGGTCATGTGCGGCCTCTACACCTGCTCGGGCGGCGGCGAGGTCGGCGACGAGTGCGCCACGGCGTGCGACGTCGAGGTCGACACCAAGTGCATCCCGGCCGCGCACTGCGACGCGTCGGTCTGCCTCCCCGACCTCGCCAACGGCCAGGCGTGCGACGAGGACTCCGACTGCGAGAGTGACCACTGCCAGAACGGGTTCTGCTGCGCCGGCGGCGACTGTTGCGGCGTCGCCATGGACTGCCCGACCTACGGCACGTTCCAGCCGATCTGCGAGAACCCGTCGACGTGTCAGGGCTCGCGCGGCGAGGCGGTCTGCAACGCCAACTTCCAGTGCGCGACGCAGAACGGCGTGCCCGACGACTCCGCGTGCACCACCAGCGTCGAGGCCAGCAACTGTGGCTGGTGGCGCTCGATCTACTGCACCGGCGGCGTCACCCAGACCGCGCCCGCGTGCCCGACCACGTGTAACAGCCACGCCGAGTGTGATCCCGGCGGCTGGTGTGATCCGGTGAGCCGCACGTGCCGCGAGGATCTCGACGACGGCCTCGCGTGCGGCACCGACGCCCAGCGCTGCAAGAGCGGCCACTGCCAGAACGGCTTCTGCTGCGCGAGCGGCGACTGCTGCGCCACCGCGGGCAACTGCCCGGCGAGCTACAGCTCGGCGCCGGTGTGCACGTCGCCGACCGCCTGCGACGGCGAGTCCGACGTCGCCACCTGCGTCGCGTCGATCTGCGGCACGGCCTTCGACGTCGACAACGACTCGGCGTGCACGTCGACGACGCAGGCCAGCGACTGCGGCCCGTATCGGCCGGTCTTCTGCTCGGGCGCGGCGACGCAGACCGCGCCGCCGTGCGCGACCATGTGCACGTCGGACTCGGAGTGCGACACCAGCGCGTACTGCAACACCAGCATGCAGTGTGTGCCCGACCAGCCCAACGGTGGCGTCTGCCAGGACGACGCCGAGTGTGTGAGCGGTCACTGCCAGAACGGCTTCTGCTGCGCGAGCGGCGATTGCTGCGCCGGCGACAACGACTGCAACGCCTACGATCAGGCCGCCGTGTGCGACACGCCATCGACGTGTCAGGGCACCAAGGTCGAGGGCGCGTGCAGCCCGACGTTCCAGTGCGGCACGACGACGATCCAGGACGACTCCGGCTGCGCGGGCATCGAGGCCAACGCGTGCGGCCCGTACCCGGCGCGCGTGTGCACGAACGGAACGGCGCAGACGCCGCCGACCTGCGCGACCACCTGCATGAACGACGCCGGCTGCGACGCCTCCGCCCACTGCTCGGGCGGGATGTGCGTCCCCGATCAGGGCCAGGGCGGATCGTGCATGGTGCAGAACGACTGCGCCGCGGGGCTCACCTGCGTCGACGGCGTGTGCTGCAACAGCGCATGCGGCGGCACGTGCATGGCGTGCGACGTGCCCGGCTCCGTGGGGACGTGCGCGCCCGTGCCCAACCTCCAGGACATCGACAACGAGTGCGGCGCGATCTCGTGCGTCGGCTACTACCACAGCTGGCTCGGCGACAGCTGCCGGCGCAAGGCGGACGTGCCGGCCAACGTGGCGAGCTGCAACGGCGCCGGCGCCTGCCGCACCCAGGCCCAGGAGTGCGCGGCGCAGACCACGGTCGGTCCGGTGACCACGACGTGCGACGCCAACTGTCAGGACCCCAACCTCACGACCTGCACGGCGACGAGCGCGGGCGCGTGCACCAACGTCAACCCCGGCACCCAGACCTGCGGCGTCGGCGCCTGCACGCGCACCGTCAACCAGTGCCAGAACGGCGCGCCGCTCGCGTGTACGCCGGGCTCGCCGACGACGGAGACCTGCAACAACATCGACGACAACTGCGACGGCACCGTCGACAACGGCGCCTTCAGCGACACGTACGAGCCCAACGCCGACTGCGGCTCGGCGCGCGTGCTCGGCGCCGTCGGCTCCGATCAGTCGAACACGTACTCGAGCATGACGGTGTACGGCTCGGGCGACAACGACTACTACGCCATCCCCATGAACGAGACCGACAACTCGTGCTCCTGCGGGTTCCCGTGGACCGACGAGGACTACACGGCGCGCGTCTCGCTGACGGTCCCCGCCGACGCCGGCTCGTACATCATCTGCATGAACACGAACACGTGCAGCTGGCCGGCGGGCTACTGCTTCGAGGTCGCCGCCGGGCAGACGATCAACCTCACGCAGGACCTCGACGGCTCGTGCCCCGGCAGCGACAACTACACCGTCTACCTGCGCATCTACGGCGACAACCCGCCCGGCTTCGAGTGCTCGCCGTACACGCTCACGTACATGTTCGACGCCGGTTACTGCCGCTGAGACGGCAGGGCGGCGGCGACCCACGCGGCGAGATCGGGGAGCGCCACCGGCGGCTGGTCGCGACGCGCGTCGGCGATCGCGCGCCGCAGCTCCTCGGCCGACGGGAAGCGGTCGGCGGGGTCGGGCGCGAGCGCGCGCAGCGCGAGCACCGCGACGGCCTCGGGCAACGCGGCGAGATCGGGGCGCACGCCGCGGCGCACGTTCTCCATCGTCGCCAGGGGCGTCTCGCCGTCGAACGGGCGCACGCCGGTGGCGAGCTCGACGAGCGTGACGCCGAGCGCGAACTGATCGCTCGCGCCGGTGAGCGGCTCGCCGGCGAGCTGCTCGGGCGACATGTACGCGTACTTGCCCTTGCGCGTTCCGCCGGTGAGGTCGGCGAGCGCGGTCGCCTTGGCGATGCCGAAGTCGGCGAGCTTCACCTCGCCGGCGCGGGACACCAGGACGTTGGACGGCGACACGTCGCGGTGGACCAGGCCGAGGGGCAGACCGCGATCGTCCGTCGCCCGGTGCAGGTAGTCGAGCCCGAGCGCGAGCTCCTCGGCGACGAGCAGGACGAGCGGCAGGGGCAGGGGGCGCGCGCGCGTGAGCGTGTCGAGGTCGCCGCCGTCGATCCACTCCATCACCACGTACGTGACGCCGTCGTCGACGCCGAGCCCGAGCACGGCGACGAGGTTGCGGTGGGCGAGGCGCCCGGCGAGGCGCGCCTCGTGCACCAGCGCGCGCTCGAGCGCCGGCTCGCCCTGCAGCTCGGGCACGAGCGTCTTCACCGCGACCTTGCGCTCGAAGCCGCTCGCGCCGTGGACCACGGCGAGGAAGACCTCGGCCATGCCGCCGCGCCCGAGGCGGCGCACGATGGCGTGGGGACCGAGGCTGGCGCGGTGGCTCGTCATCGTACAATCTCGCCGTGGCCGGCGACGCGACCGCGACAGTGTACAGCGAGGCGCTCGACGGAGCCGGCCGCTTCCGCTGCCAGCTCGTCGTGATCGACGGCGCCGATCGCGGGCGCGCCTGCCGCCTCGGCGATCGCGAGGTCACGGTCGGCACCGACGCCGGCGTCACCCTGCGCCTGTCGGATGATCGCGTGTCGGGGCAGCACGTCGCCGTGCGCGCCGACGGCGCTCGGTTCGTCGTGCGCGACCTCGCGTCGACCAACGGCACCTGGTACGAGGGCTCGCGCGTGAGCGAGGTGCAGGTGGCGCCGGGAGCGACCGTGCGCGTCGGGCGCACGACCTTGCGCATCGAGCCCGAGGCGGAGCCGCTCGAGCTGCCGCCGAGCCAGGCGCGCCGCTTCGGCGAGCTGGTCGGCGAGAGCCTGGCGATGCGCGAGGTGTTCGCGGTGCTCGAGCGCGTCGCCGGCGCCGACGTCACCGTGCTCGTCGAGGGTGAGACCGGCACCGGCAAGGAGCTCGTCGCCCGCGCGCTGCACGACGCGTCGGCACGCCGGCCGAAGCCGTTCGTCGCCGTCGACTGCGGCGCCTTGCCCGAGGCGCTCCTCGACAGCGAGCTCTTCGGCCACGTGAAGGGCGCGTTCACCGGGGCGGCGGCGCCGCGCGCCGGGCTCTTCGCGCGCGCCGACGGCGGCACCCTGTTCCTCGACGAGCTCGGCCGCATCCCGGCGAGCGTGCAGGCGCGGCTCCTGCGCGTGCTCGAGGAGCGCGTCGTGCGCCCGCTCGGCGCCGACCGCGAGCGGCCCGTCGACGTGCGCGTCGTCGCCGCGTCGCGCGACGACCTCGACGCCGAGGTCGCCGCCGGCCGCTTCCGCGCCGATCTCCTCTACCGCCTGGGCGTCGTGCGCGTGCGCCTGCCGCCCCTGCGCTCGCGCCGCGAGGACCTGCCGCTGCTCGTCGCCGAGCTCCTGCGCCGGCGCGGCCTCGACGCCGCGCGACCGGCCGGGCTCGGCCTCGATCGCCTGCACGCCCACGGATGGCCCGGCAACGTGCGCGAGCTGCGCAACGTGATCGATCGCGCCGTCGCGCTGGCGCCGGGCGCGCGTGGTTTCGCGGACCTCACGATCCGCATCGACGCGGCGGCCGCGCAGCCGGCCGACGAGGGCGTGGCAGTGCGCGCGGATCTGCCGTACGCCGAGGCCCGCGAGGCGGTCATCCACACCTTCGAGCGTCGCTACCTCGCCGACCTCCTCGCCCGCAACGACGGCAACATCACCGCCGCCGCCCGTGACGCGCAGGTCGACCGCAAGCACTTCCGCACGCTCGCCCGCCGCCACGGCCTGGTGGCGACCCCCGGCGACGACGAAGATTGATCGGCCACGGGCACGGGCACGGGCACGGGCACGGGCACGGGCACGCGCACGGGGAACCGGCGGCTAGAAACGTGTCGCGACCGAGACGCCGCGGGTCTCGCCGAGGATGGGCGAGACCGACCAGCCGCCGGGGCTGACCGGCGCCGGCGGTGCGACGGCCGCGGGCGCACGAGCGCGCGTGAGCGTGCGGAGCGAGAGCGCGGCGGTGATCGCGCCGAGCCCGATGTCGATCCACGCGATGTCCTGCTGCAGCTCGCGCCGCTCGTCGAGGTCGCGCTGCATCGCGTAGCCGGCGAAGATCGTGAGGCCGCCGACCACGAGGCCCGCGCCGCCGGCGCCGTTGCCGGCGTCGTCGCGCAGGTTGGCGGCGATCGCGAAGCCGTTCGCCGCCGCCAGCCCCACGCTCGCGACCATCGCCGAGCGGTCGACGTCGTTGGTGCAGTCCTCGAAGCCGCAGCCGTCGTAGGCCGGCTGGATGCGCGCCGCCTCGGCCGCGGTGAGCCCGTTGCGATCGAGCCACGCCACCAGCGCCGGCTCGAACGCCTCGTCGGCCGCCAGCTCGGGCACGTAGGCCAGGTTGCGGGTGCGGGCGACGGCGGCGACCAGCTCGGCGCCGCCGGCCTCCTCGATCAGGTGCGCCATCGCGCAGCGCGTGCCGTGCTCGTCGACGAAGACCGGGAGGCGATCCGCGCGCACGTGGTTGTGCGGGAACTCGCCGCGCGCCGCGTACGCGCGCAGCCGCTCGATCGCCTCGGCGCGCGCCGCGCGCTGCGACGCCGAGAGCCGCGACACGTCGGCGGCGTGCAGCTCGGCGTCGACCGCGGCGAAATGGCGCCGCAGCCGCTCGACCTGGGCCGGGTGCGTGGCGTCGTCGTCGTGCGTCGCGCACCCGGCGAAGCCGAGCACGGTGATGGCGAGCATCACGGCGGCGGCCAGGGCCGCGACCAGGTCCGAGATCCGATCGACGATGGGTCCCCGCATGCCGCACTGCCGGAGCAAGCGCCGGGCCCACGCGCCGGCGCGAGCAAGCGCGCGGGATCACGTCGCCACCTCTCAGTTTTCCGAGACGACGCGCACGACGACGGCCGAGATGTTGTCGCGGCTGCCCGCCGCGTACGCCTCCTCGACGAGCGCGTGACACGCCGCCGCCGCCGGCAGCGCGAGCAACGCCGCGATCCGCTCGGGCGCGAGCACCTCCGACAGGCCGTCGCTGCACAGGAGGAAGACGTCCCCCGCGCGCGCGTCCTCGACCCGGACGTCGGGCTCCGCCGCCGGCGTGCCCAGCGCGCGCGTGACCACGTGCTTCCACGCGAAGTCCTCGCGCTCGGGCAGCTCCGAGCCCGCGGCGACGAGCTGCGCCCACAGCGAGTGGTCGACCGTGAGCTGCTCGAGCGCGCCGTCGCGCTGGCGGTACACGCGGCTGTCGCCGACGTGGCCGATGACCGCGCGGCCGGGCTCGAGCCGGAGGACGACGACGGTCGAGCCCATCTGCGCGAGGCGGCCGTGTCGCCGCGCGGCGATCCGGTCACCGGCGAGGCGGGTCGCGACCGCGACCTCGTTCTCGGTGACGCCGAGGCGTGGATCGATCCGGTAGGGCCAGGTCACGTCGCGGTCGCTGGCGGTGCGGCTGACCAGCTCCTCGATCGTCGTGACCGCGACCCGGCTGGCGATCTCGCCGCCCTCGTAGCCGCCCATGCCGTCGGCGACGACGAAGAGTCCGAGATCCGGACGCGCGCAGACCGCGTCCTCGTTCTCCGGGCGGCGGCCGGTGACCGTGAGTGCGAAGGTGTCGAGCAACATGGTCGCTCGTAGAGCGCGCCGCGTGCCGCGCGGAAGCGCGCGCCGCGACTCGGCCGGGAGGGGTGGTGACACTCCTCCCGGACGTGCACACGGTCGGTTGCTGACGCGGCGCGTGGCGACATCAGCCGCCGCCAACTCCAGTTTCACGTGGGGACTGGACGCCCGTGGCGTGGATCTCCCCCGGTGGCCAAGACTTGAATCATCCTCGATGGATAGGGTTCAGGCTCGGGATCTCGCGAGGTTGGAACCGTTGTTGCTCTGGGCTCTTCCCGCACCGACGCGGGAGACCCGGAATGCGCCAGCTCATTCTTTTCGGATTCGTCACCAGCACGCTCCTTGGCTGCACCCAGACCGAGACCGAGGACCGGCCCGAGCCGCCGCTGCTCCAGGTCCTCTCTCCGGAGCGCGGCACGATGACGCCGGGGCTCGCCAC
>ERZ761602.255-NODE-255-length-125461-cov-9.058012_pt1 | contig 125461 bp, 116 predicted proteins | sample MGYA00512165_ERZ761602 | MGnify/ENA primary metagenome ERZ761602 (study PRJEB28899, sample SAMN02445085) | bioreactor sludge metagenome | biome: EBPR sludge; isolation source: Thorneside wastewater treatment plant | place: Australia: Brisbane, Thorneside...
CGAAGAATGATGAATTCGGAATCTCCGTGTCAGAGGCCCGACCGTCAGGGAGGGCGCACCTAAATGCGGAATGCGGAAATTGAAATCTGGAATCGAAAATCCCGCACGTCAGTAAGGCCGGTTATTCTAATTCGGAGTTCGGAAAGGCCAATTTTGATTGCTAATTCCTCGAATAGCGGCGGTAAATCGTCATTGTCCACCCTAAATTGCCCATTTACGACAGTAAATTGTGGAGTAACAACTCCAGATGTTTCCATGACAACGCCGATTGTTAGAAAAACCATCGCGATTGTTAGAAAAACATTCACGACTGTTAGGCAAACATTTGCGATTGTTAGCCAAACAATCACGATTGTTAGAGAAACATTTGCGAGCGTTAGAGAAACATAGCCGATCGTTTTCCTACCGCTGGCGATTGTCGGACTACGAATTACGATCGTAAGAGCACAAAAGCCTGCTTTTTCACAGGAATTCGCGTGATTTGCATTGCGAGGCAATCACAGAAAAGAAAAGGCGTGAACGAGCTTTTCGATCACGCCTTTTGTTGTTGCACATTCGGTTTGTGCGGTTCATTGAACTGGTAGGCCGAGCAGGGATCGAACCTGCGACCCGCGGATTAAGAGTCCGCTGCTCTACCGACTGAGCTATCGACCCAAAGCCTGAAGTATAGCAACTCGAAATTCGTCTTGCAAAGCCCGGCGTTAACCCTATAGAAACACAACTGCTTTCGAGGATTTTTCCAAATAGGGCTGTTCTGGCGTAGAATTAAGGTTTGCGGTCGCGAGACCTTTTCCCCGACGCCCGCGGGCGATGCCGCCGAATGAAAGAGTGCCCAAAATGTGAACAGTGTTACCCGGACGCAGTCGCCGTTTGTCCGCAGGACGAGACGCCGACGAAATACAGCCTGCCGGGAACGCAGCTTCTTGCCGACCGCTATTTGCTGATGAAGCGGCTCGGCCGCGGTGCGATGGGGCAGGTCTATCTGGCGAACGACAACAAGTTCGCGGCCCGCAAGGTCGCCGTTAAAACGGTCCGGCAAGACATCCTCAGCAGCGAAGACCTGCAGGAAGGCGAGGCGATCGCCCGCTTCGAACGCGAGGCTCAGGCCGCGGCCTCGATCCAGCATCCGAACACGGTCAGCGTTACCGACTTTGGCGAATCAAGCGAGGGCATTTTCTATCTCGTGATGGAATATGTCGAGGGCGAAACGCTCCATCGCCTGCTCCGACGCGAGGGCACGCTGCCGGTCAAGCGGAGCGTGAAGATCCTGCGACAGATCGCCGACGGTGTCGAGGCGGCCCACGAGATCGGCATTCTCCACCGCGACCTCAAACCGGCAAACATCTTCATAATGCAGCGCGGCAAGGGCGACGGCTTTATCAAGGTCGGCGACTTCGGCCTCGCGAAGATAGTCAATCAAACGGTCACCGACCTCAGCTCACAGGCAACGCCCTCTTCACGCGGCATCATCGGCACGCCGGAATTCATGGCTCCCGAGCAGATGCAGCCTGAAACGGGCGTGGACGTCCGGGCTGATATCTACGCGCTCTCGACCATCGCCTACCTGATGCTCGGCGGGCGGACGCCCTTCGCCGGCGACATGATGCAGCTTGTGATGCAAAAAATAATGCACAAGCCGCCGGCACTTTCGACGCTCCGGACGGACCTTCCGGGCTCGGTCGAGTCGGTGATAATGCGCTCGTTGGCGATCGAGGCCGCCGAACGGCATGCGACGGTCGGCGAATGGATAGAGGACCTTGAGAGCGCGGCACTCGCCGTCGGCGAAAGCCGTGCCGATGGCGGCAGCCGCGTAATCGTTATGGCTCCGGCCGGTGCCGAGGTCTATATCGACGACGAACGAAAGGGAAGCGTTGGCCGTTCGGGCCGCGTGATACTTTCGGGAGTTCCGCCCGGCCAGCACATTCTCCGCGTCTCGAAGCCCGGCGAACGCGATGACGAACGCGTCATCGAGGTCCGCGAAGGCGGCGATGAACAGGTCATCCAGGCGCAGCTTCGGGCACCGCGTGAGGCCGGCAGCCAACCATCGCCCTCGCAGGGAGCGAGCAGCAGCGGCGACTCGAGCCTGATGCCGGGCATCGTCGCGTGTACGCAGTGCCAGGCCCGATTTGCCGAAGGCGTCAAGTTCTGCGGCCGATGCGGCAATCGGTCTTTCGTGCTCGTTTCGCCGGGCGATGCACCGAGCGGTTTCCCATGTCCGCGATGTTCCAATATGCTCGCCGAGGGGTCGCGATTCTGCGGCCGCTGCGGTTTGAGCATCAGCCAGACGTCGGCGACCTCACCGCTTCGAACCGTTGGAATTGCGGCGATGCCGCAGCCGAGTCTCCGGGCTTGCCGCAACTGCGGTTCGGCCTTCCCGCCGGAGATCCGCTTCTGCGGAAAGTGCGGCGGAAGCATGGCCTGAACCTGCCTTTCCGAGCTTCCCCGACCGCCGAACTTTTCCATCTAGCTGTCGTAAATTCTGTTTCCGGGGGAAATTGCGTATAATTACCCAACTCCGGAGGCTTTGCCTCCATTCAGGAAGAAAAGAATGAAGAGCTGCCCGACTTGCCGACGAACATACCCGGACCACGGCCTCAATTTCTGTCTTGAGGATGGAACACCGCTCGTGACTGCGTCCGATGAGCCGCCCGCGACCATGGTGATGAACACGCCGCCGACCAATCCCGGCGGGCAGATGGCCGCACCGCCAACGATGCAGACGAGCTGGGACGCAAAGCCGAACTACTCGCTTCAGCCAAAAAAATCGCGAGCGTGGCTTTGGGTGGTCGGCGTGCTCGGCATCGGCCTGCTGCTTTGCGGCGGTGGTATCGCCGGCCTTTTTGTCATCGGGATAATGAACGAGCCGCAGGGGAATACGGTCATTTCGACCGACCCGACGCCCGCCCCGACCGGTTCGCCGGCTCGGAATGACCGGGCAAACGTTGAAAAGCTGGATCTTTCAAAATGGGTCAGGGAATCCTCCTCTTTCGGCACGACGGAGTTCACCGGCGGCGAGTTCCTAATGGCGGCCCGGCAGCGTGGCTATTACTACGTTTTGGTCGCCCCGGCGGAGAGCACTTCGGAGAATGCAAGAGCCTCGGTCACGCTTCGCAATATGAACGACGCCCCGTCGAGCCTCGGCTATGGATTGATCTTCTTAAGTAACCCGACGCCATTGGTGAAGGGCTACGCGTTCCTGATCGATACAAAGACGCGGCGGTACAGGGTCGTCCGGCACGAGCCGAGCAAGGAACTGCCGGTCGTAAATTGGGCAAAGTCCGACCTCATCCGGCCCGGAACGGCCGAAAATACGCTTGAGGCCGACCACCGCGGCGACAATATAGACCTTTACATCAACGGCCAGAAGGCGACCTCGATCCGAAACGTGCATGGGTATCAGGGCGGCGTCGTCGGGCTTTATTCTGGCGACGGCGTGCGGATAGCTTTTAAGGACCTCGAGATCAGGCGATAGCCGAAACTACTGCGAATGAAGACCTGTCCGCGTTGCGGCAAACAATACACAGAGCCCGGCATCAATTTCTGTCTTGAGGACGGCGAACTGCTATCGCACCTTCAGGAAAGCCGCGACCCGTCGCTATTTGCCGACGATCAACCGCCGACGGTGATAATGGATTCGACGCGGGCGACCCGCGAAACGAACTGGCCGACGATGGACCCGATCGTGCCTTACAGTTCGCCGGTGGTCCAGTTTCCGAACCAGTCGATGCTTTCGCCGGTCTCGCAGAGCAGAGATCAAACTCTTCCGATAGTTTCGATGGCTCTCGGCATTGCGTCGCTTATTTTTGTTTGCTGCTACGGCGGCATCTGGCTTGGTGCCCCGGCAGCGGTCGTCGGCTTTCTGGCGATGCGCAATGCCGACCGCGACCCTTCGCGCTACGGCGGCAAGGGACTCGCAACGGCAGGGCTCGTCATCGGGATCATCACATTTGTCCTCTCGATCCTTTTCATCTTTCTCGGTCTAGTGGCACAGGTATCGTAAATTACTTATACTCTAAGCGATGCGGGTTACTCTGAATGTCGTGGCCGGGCCACAGACCGGAAGAAAGTTTACCTTCGATCAGCACGATACATTTATGATCGGGCGGAGCGAAGATGCACATTTCTGCCTCCCGCAAGACCGGTTCTTCTCGCGTCATCACTGCATCATCGAGATCGCTCCGCCGCAGTGCTTTCTACGTGACCTTGGCTCCACGAACGGCACATTCGTAAACGGCCTGAGGGTCGAGACCGCTTATCTGAAACACGGCGATCGCATTCAGGGCGGCGAGACGGTCCTCGAGGTTTCGGTATCGGCCGATTCCGCAAGCGCTCCTACCCCGTCATATCAGGCGGAGAACACGGAACCCTCGATCATCACCGTCGCCTGCCTCAATTGCGGCAAGATGGCAAAGGCCGAGAGCTCACGGCCGGACGCCAAGTACTCGTATGTTTGCGAGGAGTGCCGCGAGGTGCTTCGCAACAATCCGCAGCCGATACCGGGCTACCAGATGATCAAGATCCTTGGCCAGGGCGGCATGGGAAGCGTTATGCTTGCCCGCTCGACCAAGGACGGCCGTGCGGTCGCGATCAAGACCCTTTTACCCGAGGTCGCGGTCAGCGATCAATCGCTTAAGCGCTTTATGCGCGAGATCGAGGTCGCGGCATCGCTTCAGCATCCGAACGTCGTCAGCTACATTGACCACGGCACGCACAACGGGATCGTTTATCTGGTTTCGGAATACGTCGGCGGGCCGGATGCGGCAAAGCTTGCCAAATCACGCGGCGGGAAGTTGAGCTATAAAGAGGTCGTCAAGATAATCGAACAAACGCTTTCGGCGTTAGAGTTTGCTCACGGAAAAGGCTTCGTCCACCGCGACATAAAGGAACAGAACATTCTGGTCGATGGAGCGTTTCCGAACTATGTCGCAAAGCTTACTGACTTTGGGCTATCGAAGAGCTACAAGCAGACCGGAATGAGCGGCGTTACGATGGTCGGCGACGTGGCCGGAACTATCGCTTACATGCCGCCCGAACAGGTGAAGGATTTCAAGGAAGTGCGGCCGCCTTCGGATATCTACGCACTAGGGATGACCGCGTACAGCTTGCTTACGGGTGCCCACGCCTTGGACATCAGCCCGAAGGCGGGAATTTCCGAGACGGTCAAGGCCATCTTCGAAAAACCGATCATCCCGATCGCGAACCGTGTCCCCGAGGTGCCGCTTCGGATCTCTGCCGTTTTCGAAACTGCTCTTGCAAAGCAGGTCGAGCTTCGCTGGCGGTCGGCCGGCGAGATGCGCGAGGCCTTGCTCCGTGCGGCCTCAGAGTTCTCCTGATCCTTAAAATATTCAATAAAAAAGGCCGTGACCATCTCGATCACGGCCTTTTTCCTTATTCACAAAGCGTCATTTCACGAACGCATTTGCAGCTGGCCGGTCGCCGGAGATACCGAACGAGCGATAGCTGATGCTCGAGTTGCTGCTGTTGTAAATGTACCAGGTGCCGCCGCGATAGACCGCCAGGTCGGCCTTGCCGTCGCCGTCGTAGTCTGCCGCCGCCGGAACATCGCCGGCAACGCCCCATTGGAAAACAGTGACACTGCCACCGGACCTTAGTACATACCAGACCCCTTCACGGAAGATCGCCGAGTCGGCCTTGCCGTCGCCGTCAAAATCCGCGGCAATTGCTGTGTCGGTCGCGATGCCGAACTGATACGCGGTGTAGCCGTTCGCCGAGCCCTTGATGTGCCAAACTCCATCGCGAAAGACGGCAAGGTCGGCTTCGCCATCACCGTCAAAATCTCCGGCGATCGGCTCATCGCCTTGCTGTCCGAACTGGACGATCGAGTTTCCGCCGTTGCTCTTCAGCACGTACCAGACGCCGTTCGAAGGCCGAAAGACCGCAATGTCGGCTTTGCCGTCGTCGTCGAAGTCCTGCGGCTGCGGAATGTCACCGGCTATGCCCCATTGAATTGCGGAGTAACCGCTCTGGCTCCGAAGCATATGCCACGTGCCGTCGCGATAAACGGCGAGATCTGTTTTGCCATCGCCGTCATAGTCAGCCGGGACGATCGTGTCTGTTGCAATACCGAACTGAGAAGCCGAATATCCGCCGGTCGAAGCGTCGGTATGCCATACGCCATCTGCCGGGCGGAAGACCGAGATGTCCGCACGGCCGTCCGCGTCAAAGTCGAACGGCGTCCGGTTCGGGGCCGGCTGAGCAATGTTTCCTTTTGCCAACTCGCCAACATATGAGATCGCGAGTTTGGTGAACTTCAGAGCATGATTTGCGTTGCCGTTGCTGCGCGTAAGTGTATCGTTCGCCGTGTGGAGTGCCGTGTTGTATTGCGCTCCGATGCCGTCGAGCGAAGTGCCGCTGAATTTTGCCTCGAAGGGCATTGACGCCGGGTAGTTCTGATCGAACCAAGATTTGTGGTCCGAACAGCCATAGCCGCACTGATCGTTCTTGACGACGAGCGTCGGCTGGTATTCGGTGACCAGGTCGCGGAGAAACTGGTTCTGTGCAGCGTTCGTGTTATCGGTAATGATGACGATGTCGGCCCAGTTACCGCCGTAGTTCGTCATATCGAGCTGAAGAGCACCGATGACGTTCTTGTTCTGTGCCCGATAGTTCTGGGCGATATTTTTTGATCCGACAAGGCCGACCTCTTCGGCGGCATAAGCCATGAACTGCAGTGTGCGTTTTGGCCGGAAGCCTTTGGCAAGCAGCACGCGGATCGTCTCCGTCATGCTTGCGATGCCCGAGGCGTCATCGTCGGCACCGGGAGCTCCACCGGTCGTCTGGCCCGAGCGAATCGAATCCTGGTGGCCGCCAACGACGATGATCTCGTCCGGAAATTCCGTCCCGTTGATGGTCAAGATGATCGAAGGCTGCGGCGTCAAAAACGTGTCGGGATTCGTCGGCGAGAGGTGAGCGTAAGGCATCACCGAAACGTCCGTGCGGCCGGAAGCGAGGGCAAGCTGCCGCCATTTCGACAGGATCATGTTCGCGCCGTCAAGCCCGCCTTGCTGGTCGTGGCGGCGGGTGAAGAGCGACGAAAGGTCAGTGATTGTTTGCCGAATATTCGGCTCGGCCGCCTCGGCCAGCATCGGCACAACCGAAGATTGGTTGTTGATCGTATAGGTTACGAATTCCGCGGCCGCGGCATTGGAGGTTAGCGAGGCATCGATCGACCGCTGAGCTTCTTCATAGGTCTCGTGCCGAAGGAAACCGGAGCACTTGTGATACTCCTCGTGCATCCGGCCGCTTAGGTATTGCGAGCCAAGTTCGTCGAGCTTGATGATCGCGAGGCCGCCGCGGCTCTCGACGACCTCGAACTTGGAGGTGCCCGAAAGTGAAAGGTCTTTCTCGATCAAGTGGCCGATCTCAGATTCGTCCACGGTGATCCAATATATCGGTTTATCTGCAATAGCTCCGCCATTCGGGGCGATGGTCAAATATGCGATCCCGGCCGCGGTAAATACACACACCGCTATCAGAAGAAAACGTAAATAGCTCTTCAACGGCTACCTCCAGACTTAGTTAAAAAAATCGTACTCTAGGCAGGACTCGAGAAGTATAACAGTTTTCAAGAGAAATTAAACCTTTTCCGTGGTTTTACTCAAACTTGCGGAAGCGAGCAGAAGGCCGATCAGGACCCATAGATGCCGTGCGTTTTCAAATGACCCGACAAAACCCTGAGCAACAAACGCGGCAAGGAACGCGACACCAAGCATCGCTCGCGAAGAAGAAATACCTTCGGATGTCCGCAGCGGCAGGCTGCGTCCGATAAGCGCGATGGTAAGAGTTATCGATGCAAGAAAGCCCGGAATGCCGGCCTGTCCGCCTATGTTTAGCCAGGTGTTATGGGCATCGGTGAGCAACTGCTTTTGGCCCGACGGTGCTTCGAAATAAACACGAGCAACATCAAGCCCAAGGCCGCGGCCGGTAAGCGGAAACTCAAGCGTCGTCTGCCAGGCACCGATCCATGTGAGCAGCCGTTGCGTCGGGTCGATGCGATAACCGAACGGCTCGAACCAGAAAGGCGAACTCGAAATCGGGCGTGTCGTAACGGCAGATACAATGACCGAGCCGATCGCTGCCATAATGCCGATCGCCAGGGCCACGAACGCCCGACCGGGCGAACTCGCCGGATCTCGAAATACCCAAACGAAAAGGCCGACGCCAAGAACGAATCCGCCGAGTCCGGGCGTTACCGTAAAGCCCGCAGCCGCAAGATGCAAAACGAGCAGCGGCCAGAACGAGCGCCGGAACCATTCTTTTACCTTCCCGAACAATAGGAAGACGATCGACACGGTAAGGTAATTTGCGAGCATTGCAGGGTAAACGAACGTACTATGAACTCGCGGATAATTACCGGGCGGCAGCGAGCCGTAATGATGGAGCGTGTAGTTAAGCAGAATGTTATCGCGGTCAATGTAGAATAAGGCAGCCGTAAGGACGGCGATAAGGCAGACCAGCGAACTCGCCGCGATCCACGCAAAGACCGCATAGCGAATATCCTTTACCGACCGGACGATGAACGCGGTGCCAATGGCAAGCAGCACAAGAAAAAGCTCACCAGCAAGACGCGGAACGCTCGCCGACGGACGAACCGAAAATACCGCCGCTGACGCAAGTGTCAGAAAATAGACCGCAATGAGAACGAATGTGCGATCAGGCCGCATCGCAAACCGTTCCTTGATCGCAACGGCAATACAACCGACGAAAAAGAGGGGAAAGAGAATGTCCGTCGCCTGCTGCCGCATTCCGGAAAACCGGATATTAGGCTGCATGAACCCGAGCGAAAAAATGAGCAGGAGAAACAAAGCGAAAACGACGGTCTCGAGCCCTGAACGGCCGGACGAGACCTCATCGCTTTCGCTGATATCCGTCATCAGATGGTTTGTGTAACTTTCTTAAGAGACCTCGGAGCGTCGGCATCCAAGCCCTTTGCCGCCGAAAGATACGCTGCGAAAAGCTGTCCCGGAACTACGAACGGGATAGGCGAGAGGAACTCGTCGATCGACTCGTCAAGCATCACCGCCCGCGAGGAAAGCTCGGCGATACGAGGGCTGTTCGTGATCGAAAGGGAATCCGCACGAAGTTCGCCAAGACGCTCGAGCAGATCGACGTTGCCCTGCGTTACAGCCCCTTCCGGTGCAAACATCAGCACAGGGAATCGGCGTTCGACAATGGCCAGCGGCCCGTGGAAGAAATCTGCCGAAGAGAAACGCTCGGCCACAACGTAGCACGTTTCCATCAGCTTCAAGGCAAGCTCGTAGGCATTACCGTAGTTAAGCCCGCGGCCGACGACGACACATTGCTCCATAAAAGCGTACCGCTCAACGTACCCGCGGATGGTCTCTGCCGTCTCAAGGCTTTTGAAAGTAAGCTCCGGAATGGCCTCAATGCCGAGTTTCCGCCCGCCGAGGCTCTCTGCAAGCAGGTAGAAGAGAAGCATCTGTCCGGTGTAGGTCTTGGTCGCGGCAACCGAGCGTTCGCGTCCGGCCCGAATTAGCAGTGTTTCATCTGCAAGGGCCGCCATCGTCGAACCTGCCTCGTTCGTGACCGCCAGCGTGAACGCTCCCGATGCCTTTGCCTTCTCCAAAACAAGATTGATATCCGTACCTTCGCCCGACTGCGAGACGCCAACAACAAGTGCACGCGAGAGGTCGAGCTTTGCGTCGTATAATGTGAAGACCGAAGGCGCCGAAAGCGAAACGGGAATTCCTGTCGTTACCTCGAGCAAGTAACGGCCAAAAAGGGCCGCATTGTCCGAGCTCCCGCGGGCGACCAGGACGATCAGGTCTATATCGCGTTCCTTAAGCCGGCGGCCGAGAGCTTCGGCCTTTGGCATCTCTTCTGTGAGGGTTTGTTCGAGAACTTGAGGCTGCTCAAAGATCTCTTCGATCATTATCGACATAAATGATGTTACGGCTCCGCCGGCGGCGAGGGCTCCTGCGGGCGTATCCTTCGGTGATGCATGAATTCCGCGTTGATAACGCCACCGAGCATCAACGCAAGGGCCGCGATGTAGAGCCAAAACATCAGGATCATTACCGCCCCGAGCGAACCGTAGGCTCGATTGTAAGTGTTAAAATTCTGAATATAAAGCCGGAAAACGAAGGTCAGCCCCAGCCAGATTATGACAGCAGCGGCCGAGCCGGGCATCGTCCACCGCCAGGAATGATCGTCAAGATCGGGCAGAAGCCGGTAGAGGATCATACATTGTAGATAGACGACCGCCACGATCGAAACCCATCGCAGGAGAAAAAGATAAATGTCCGGTCCGAGGTCATCAGCCGGCGTTCCGCTAGTAAAGCTCCAAATAAAATAGACCGCGAACGATGACAGGAGCGTGAGCGAGATCAAAAGAAGAGTGACCCCGATCGAAAGGCCGCGGGTGGTCCATATCTGCCTTCGCTCCGCCACCCCATAGGCCGCGTTCAGGGCCGAACGGAGGCCATCGATCCCGGCCGACGCGGACCAGAGCGTGATCGCAACGCCGATAATGAGCTTTCCGGGACTACTACTCTGAATGATCTCCGCCACCGTTTGTTGGACCAACTGAAATGCGGCGGCCGGCATTAACCGCGAAAGATAGCCAAGGAGTTCGGACTTCATCGTGTCCGTTGAACCGAGTACCAATCCGGCGATGTTAACCAGGCAATAAAGAAGCGGGAAGAATGAGAACGCGAAATAGAACGCCACCTGAGCCGCCCGTTCGAAGGCTCCTGTGGAAATCAACCTATTGTAATACCTTAAAAGTGATTTATACACGTATCTGTAACACTATTTAGTACAGCATTTATCAAACATAACTAACAAATGACATAAAGTTACTTAATGTGAATTCTAGGCACCCGTTGACCGATTCCACAGGTGATCTCGTACGAGATAGAACCCGAAATTCCGGCAAGATCCGCGGCCGTTATCGCCTCGTTACCCGAATGGCCGATCAAAACTACATCCTCGCCCGGCGAAATACCCGGAATTTTGCTTGCGTCGACGCTGATCCAGTCCATCGAGATACGGCCGAGGACCGGACAACGGACACCGCGGATCAGCACCTCGGCCCGGCCCGAGAGGCTACGGCTGTAACCGTCATTGTAGCCGAGCGGTAGAACGGCGGCGGTTATTGCATCCTTAGCCTTAAACGAGCGACCGTAACCTACTGATTCACCCGTTTTTATTCGCTTGACCACTGCGACCTTTGTTACTATGGACATCACAGGCTTTAACTCGGGTCCGGGGACGTCCCGGGGAAGAACATCATCGCCAAGCCCGTACATTATGCCGCCGATCCGGACCATGTTTCCTCTCGACTCCGGAAAAACGACGGCTCCTGGCGAGTTTGCCATGTCAACGAACTCCGGATCGATACCGGCCTTGGACAGAAGCTCAAGTGCCTTATTAAAGCGGGCCATCTGAAGCCGCGTAAAATCAGCCTGCGAGAGGTTGTCTGCGGCTGCAAAATGGGTCATTAAGCCCGTGATACGCAGATTGCGAAGGCCAACGATCGCAGAAAGGAACTGCTCAACCTCGTCAAAACGGAGGCCGACGCGGCCCATTCCGGTGTCAAGCTTGAGATGAACTCGTGCTTCGACACCGCATTTTCGGGCGGCCTCGTCTAGCCGGATCGCCGTTTCGGAAGAGAAGATCGCCGGAGTAATAAAGTGCTCGAAGAACTCCCTTTCCTGTCCTGGCCAGACCGATCCAAAACATAGGATCTGACTCGAAATGCCGTTTTCGCGAAGTTCAAGTGCTTCTTCAAGGGTTGCTACGCCAAACCACTCAACTCCCGCCTTTTCAAGGGTTTGCGAACACTCAACGGCTCCGTGTCCGTAGGCATTTGCCTTAACAACCGCCATGAACTTCGGCTTCGGGCCGATGAACTCCCGGATCGAGCGGACATTAAAGGCGAGAGCTGCGTGGTCAATTAGTGCCGCCGTGGGCCGTTTGGGGTATGTTCCGGACATTAAGGTAATAGATCAAATAACGCGTAAGTCATTATAGTTCAACACTTAGAATATGAACATGGAACACTGGTTTAAGTGTCGTATCCCGACACTTAATGCGCTTTCTAAAGCGGAATATTGCCGTGTTTTTTTGGCGGATTGCTATCGCGCTTGTTTCTCGTAAGTTCCAGAGCTCGAATTAGCTTCGGCCGCGTAAATGCCGGCTCGATCACCTCATCAACAAACCCCTTTTCCGCGGCCACGTACGGATTCGCGAGCTTATTTTGGAACTCCGCGATCTTCTCCTGCCTTGCGGCCTCGGAGTTTTCAGCCTCTGCCAGTTCCTTTCGATAGAGAATCCCGACCGCTCCTTCCGCTCCCATAACGGCTATCTCGGCCGTTGGATAGGCGAAGTTGACGTCGGTCCGGATGTGCTTCGAGGCCATAACGCAATAGGCACCGCCATATGCCTTGCGGGTAATGACGGTGATCTTCGGTACCGTCGCCTCAGCAAAGGCATAAAGTAGTTTCGCTCCGTGGCGAATGATGCCGTGATGTTCCTGATCAACGCCCGGGAGAAAGCCCGGAACGTCCTCAAAGGTTATCAGCGGGATGTTGAAGCAATCACAAAAGCGGACAAATCGGGCCGCCTTTACCGAAGCATCAATGTCCAAAACGCCCGCCAGAAACGCCGGTTGGTTCGCCACGATCCCGACCGAATGCCCGCCAAGCCGTGCAAATCCAACGACGATGTTCTGAGCAAAAAGCTCCTGGACCTGAAAGAAATAGCCGTCGTCAACGACCCGCTTAATGATGTCGCGAATGTCATAGGGCATATTCGCGTTCTCGGGGACGAGCGTGTTCAGTTCCTTGTCGATCCGTGTGGCCGGGTCCTCGGTTGCCGCAAAAGGCGGGTCCTCCATGTTGTTTGAGGGGATAAATGAGATCAGCTCGCGTGTGATCCGCAGTGCGTGTTCGTCCGAGTCAGCGGCAAAATGGGCAACTCCGGACTTCGAATTATGCGTCAGGGCACCGCCAAGCTCGTCTTTCGTCACCTCTTCATGTGTCACGGTCTTGATCACGTCCGGGCCTGTAATGAACATATAGGACGTGTCCTTGACCATTACGTTAAAGTCCGTGATCGCCGGCGAATAGACCGCTCCTCCGGCACACGGGCCAAGGATGCAGCTTATCTGCGGCACGACGCCGCTCGCCAAGGTGTTTCGCAAAAAGATGTCGGCATAGCCGCCGAGCGAGACGACGCCTTCCTGAATTCGGGCACCGCCGCTGTCGTTGAGCCCGATGACGGGCGCGCCGGTCTTCATAGCCAGGTCCATGATCTTGCAGATCTTCTGAGCGTGCGTTTCCGAGAGCGAGCCGCCAAAGACCGTGAAATCCTGAGCAAAGACGAAAACCTGCCGTCCATCTATCTTCCCATGCCCGGTAACGACCCCGTCGCCGAGAAATCGCTGCTTATCAAGCCCAAAGTCGTTGGAGCGGTGAACGACGAACTTATCAAACTCTTCGAAGGTGCCTTCATCAAGCAGGAACTCGATCCGCTCACGCGCGGTCATTTTTCCCGATGCCCGCTGCTTTTCGAGGCGAGCCTCGCCGCCGCCGAGTTCGGCACGTTCATTCCGTTCGCGGAGGTCTTCCAGTTTGTTAATCGCCCGGGTTTCTGGTTTCATAGGTTTTGCAATTTAGTAACGAGTAAACCCGATTCTAACGTAAAACAGCACGCAACAGATACCCGCCCGGCATATGCAGAAGATCACAAGCCGCGATAACGAAAAGATCAAGCACGCGCTACGCGTCCGCAGCGGCAAGGAACCGGGCGAGATCTTCATCGAAGGGAAGCGGCTGGCGATGGAGGCCGTCGGCTCGGGTGTCGAGCTTGAGCAGGCGTTCATTTCGAGCGATTTCCTCGCTCGCGAAGGCGACGACGAACTGAAGCAGGTTCTCGAGATGGCCCGAATTCCGGTCTATGAGCTTCCGAACAAGCTTCTCGCATCGATCGCCGATACCGAATCACCACAGGGCATTATTCTCATCGGGCAGCGTCCAACTGCCCTGCTGAGCGAAGCGTTTTCGTCGGACCCGCCCGGCGGGCTGCCCATTGTTCTTCTCCTTAGCCGTGTCAACAATCCTGCTAACCTCGGTGCGATACTTCGATCCGCTGAGGCGTCGGGCGTTAGGACCGTTATCACCTCGGCCGGTTCGGCAGACGCATTCTCGCCGAAGGCTCTGCGGGCATCGATGGGATCGGCCTTTCGGCTGCGGGTTGTTGAAAAGGCCGATGAACACGAGGTCATTGCCGATGCTCGACGGGCAGGCTTTGTAGTTTCCGGCACCACGGCCAATGGAGCCTCGGCTCATACAGCCGTCGATTGGAAGCAGAAGCGTCTCTTGATCTTTGGTTCAGAGGCGTCGGGCATCTCGCCCGAACTCGAAGGGGAGCTCGACGAACGCATCGCGATCGAAATGGAAAAGCCGGTCGAGAGCCTCAATCTAGCGGTCTCGGCCGGCGTTATCCTGTTCGAAGCCCGAAGGCAGGTTTACGGTTGAGCATTTGTGTTCGCCGGAGCGGCGTTGGCGTTCGCGGCGTTTGCCGCATTTACATTCGTGTTTGTCGTCGCAGGCCGCGATTCATCGAGTTCCTTCTTTAATACTTCGGTCGCCGGTCCGCTTGAGATGATCGCACTCGCAAGAGCCACTTCCGCAGCTATCGTTGCCCGATCCTTTTCGTCTGCCTCGCCAAGCTTATCTTTCGCCATCCGGAACTGCCGCTGGGCTTCGAAATATTTTCCGTCAAGAAGCAACGCCCGGCCAAGCAGGTAATGGTCTGCGGCGTCTTGCGGAGTGGCGGAGTTCTTTTCCAGATAGCCTTTCGGGTCTGCATCGACGAGCCTTCGGGCTTCCTCGAGCGAGGAAACCTGCACATCGGATGAAGGCTGGACGAGCGGCGGCGGTGCCTGCTGGACGATCGGGTTATTGATGTTCCAGAGGTAATAACCCGCTATACCGATTATCGCCCCCAGTACAAGCCAAACAAGGGTTGATAGTATCCGCGAGAAGATCCCGGGGCCGGACCGCGGCGTTTCGACCTCGGCATCGCCGTTGGCCCCGAACATTTTGAACTCATCTCTCGCCGGTTCCGGTTTTGCGGGCTCGGCCGGAACAACGAAACCCGAGGAAGAATATTCAGAGTTCGCGGTCTCGATGGTCCTACCTTGGTCATCAAGGGCTCCGAGAAACTCGTCGTCGTTCGCCGGTGCGGCGGCCTCTTCTTCGGCGATCTCTCGGCGAAGGTCGTCGAGCCCATCGGTTTGCGGCTCGGCAATATCGGCCGTCGCAGCTTTTTCGGTCACCGGCTCGTCAAAGGGCGAACGTGCCGTGGCAATGGTTTCCTCTTCGCCCGGGTCCTGGGCGGCAGGGAATACGGGCGGGCTTGCGACCGGTGCGGCCTCGGCGTGGTCTGCACGGTGCTCCGCAACGGTCGGGAGTATCTTCACGACGACGGCTGTCAGGTTGTCTTCAGCTCCGCGGTCATAGCAGATCTCCTTCATCTGCATTACGAGCATTTCCGGCGCCATTCCGGTCGTCATCAGGTGCTCGAGTTCCGGGTCTTCGATGTGCCGTGTGATGCCGTCCGAACAAAGCAGGAAGCTCGTTCCGGGATCGACCATTATCGTTTTAAGTTCAACTGCTACAGTAGCTTCCGCACCAAGAGCACGGCTGATGACGTTCTTGCTCGGGTGGTTGGCGGCCTGCTCGGGCGTCATTCGGCCCGCCCGGACCTCTTCTTCCACAAACGAGTGGTCGTTCGTCTCGCGGTGCAAAACGCCGTCCGGATCGACGCGATAAACACGCGAATCGCCGACGTGTGCGATCGTCGCGATATTCCCTGAAATGTGGATCGCGGCGATGGTCGTTGCCATAGTTGAAAGCTGCGGGAGTTCGGTGGACATCCGGTAGATCGCCTCGTTTGCCCGCTCGAGAGCGACCTGCATAATGTCCTCGGGATCGACCGAATCGCCGTAGTGGGTAAAGGCCTCGCCGAGAATTTCGACCGCCATCTGCGAGGCGACATCGCCCGCCTGGGCTCCTCCGACGCCGTCCGCGACCGCGTACAGCCCGGAAGCATCGATCGCGATGAACGAATCTTCGTTCTCGGGCCGCTTTTCGCTCAATCCCCGATCACTCACCGTTGCTGAGATCACCGCAAAATTGTTGTCCATAGTCATTGTCCCGGCTGGCAGCCAGTAAAGCGAAGAGAATGTGTATCAATAGGTTAGCTGCTATTTCCTAAGGCAGCAGTTTAATGTCGTCCGGCATTCGGTCAAGGGCGTTTCGGTGCGAGAAAGCCATCAGCATACCGAGCATCACAAAGCTGGTGATCAGCGAAAATCCGCCGTGGCTTACGAACGGCAACGTAATGCCGGTCATCGGCAGTGCACGTGTAATGCCGCCGATGTTGACCAATGCCTGAAACCCGATAAAGGCGGTCAGCCCGATCGAGCACAGCTTGCTGAACATATCTCTTGAATCTAAAGCAGTTCTGACCCCGGCGCTGACCAGCACAAGTAACGCCAAGGTTAACAACAAACCCCCGAAAAGTCCAAGTTCTTCTGCAAGCGCGGCAAAGATATAATCCGAGTCGGCGACCGGTATCAATTCTGGATATCCGAGTCCCAGCCCGCGGCCGGTCGTACCGCCCGAAGCGAGGCCAAAAGTGGCCTGAGCAGGCTGGAATGCAAGCACGTCAAACCACGCGTCAACGTTGATCGAACGTTGCAGGTCCGGGTCCTGTTCGAGCAGCTGCGGAAGGTTCGGGTCCTTTTCCACCAGCTTCTTGTAATAGGCGTCATAATCGGACTTCCACCACGAGGTCTCCGGTGTCGGCGGATTGAAGCCATCGAGCCAAAGGTGGAAACGCTGCTGAATGCGGTCCGGAAGCACCGATTTCACCGGCGCCGCGACCGTCGGCAGGAGCGGAATACGCTCCTGGGTCGAGAGCGGCAAGGCTCCGACGATCAGAATACTGACCACCAAAAGCACGGTCCCGACAAAAACCGATCGCTGTGTGAACCGCCGGACCGCGATCAAGTAAAGCGTTGCATAGACGGCCGAAAAGACCATCATCTGACCGAAATCCTTCAAAAGAAAGAACGGGACGAAGGGAAGTGCCGCCATAAAGACCAGCGGGACGACGTCCTTCGCTCGCGGAAGCCCCCAATAGGTCCGTGCCAGATTCTTATAAAGCACCGCAAGAATGGCGGCAAAACCGATCAGGAACGGGATCTTTGCGGGTTCCCAAGGTGTCATGTTGCCGATCGATTTGCCTGCTCGCGAGGTGACGGCGGCAACGATCAAAGGCCCGAGCGTAAGCAGAACGATAAGAAAGCCGTTGTTTTGAAGGAATTCGAGCACCTTCTCGTTTCTCAGCAGTAGGATCGCCGCGATCAGTCCAAATAACCCAAGCAGCGGGTTGATGGTCTTTCCCGAGAAAAGCACTGCGGTCAATGTTTCTTCCGAAGGCCGCGGCGTCTCTTTTGAGAGGTCGACCGGCGAGGGCGGCGTTGCCGGAAGGCCCATTATCTGCTTCTTTTCGGCACTATAGTTTTCCTGAATATAGTGCATTTGCAGCGTCCTGATCTTCGCCTCGCGGGCCGCCGCACGATCCTGTCGCGAGATGTATTCGGGATCGCTGAAAAGCCGGTATTGGACGGTAAGGCCGATCGAGAAAAGCAGAACCGCCGAGGTATATATCGTCCAGTTTCCGCTGAATTTGAACGCGTGCTTCAGGACGATCGGAAGCAAAGCAAGTATGGCCAGAAGCCCGATGTTGCGGACTCCGGAGTAAAACGAGGTCTCGTAGCCGCGGATCAGCCCGCCGTAGTAGATCGAGTAATGCGAAATGGCCGTGATCGCGACGATCAGCAGCAAAATGAAAACATGTGACGATGTCCTGTTCTTCATTGCTGCCTCCTTCGCGGTGCCGGAGTTCTTGCGGGCGGTTTTGCGGGAGCCTTTGGCTTGTATTGGTCGCCGAGCAGTCCGCGGTCTCGAGCCTTGAGGATGACGTTTGCCGCGATCGGGGCAGCGGTCCGCGAGCCGTATCCGCCGCCTTCAACGACGACCGCGATCGCAAGCGTCGGCCGTTCGAGCGGGGCGATGCTGATGAACCAGCTATCGGAACGTGTGTACGTGGCCGGCACCTCATATTCCTCAAGCTGCCCGTTAGCGTTGCGACGCTGCTTTTTTATTGTGCGGAGCTTGCCGGTCTTTTCATCGTAAAGCGGTGTTTCCTTTTCGGCCGTGCCGGTCTTTCCGCCGGTTCGGATCCCGGTCCCGGCGAGCTTTGAGGAGATCACCGTGCCGGTGCCGCCCGGTTCTTCGGTCACGGTCGCCATTATCTGCCGGAGAGCGGCCGCCTGCTGCGGTGAGACGACCTGCGAAAAGGCCTCGGGTTGGCGGTCGTATTCGATCCGCGGCTTCATCAGCTTGCCTTCCATGTTTCCGGCAACGGCTGCGATCATTGCCATCTGTAGCGGCGTCATCTGGCCCGCGTAGCCTTGTCCAATGCCCTCAAGCCCGATGTCGAATGCCGATATATCTTTGCCGGTGACGATGGTCGAACGGATCGGCGCGATCGCATTGGCGATAGCAGAATTGCTCGTGTTGAAGACGGCGGGGAAGAATTTCGCAACGAGTGCCTGCTGCGGTGTTTCGACCGGCTCGATCCCGACCATCCGGGCCGTTTCGGCGATCTGTTCTCGGCCGAGCGAGATGGCAAGCTGGGCGAAATATTGGTTGCTTGAGACCTTGAACGCGTTGATGATGTCCTTTTCCTGGCAGCCGCCGGCACAAGCCCCGCTCACGTTCATTCCATCACGTTTCTGGCTCGAATCGACGATCGGAAGCGAGCCGCGGGTCGGCCGAAAGCCGTCTGCATAGCTGGTAAAGATCGAATTTTGTTTTCCCGCACGAAACGCCGAAATTACGGTGAAAAGCTTAAATGTCGAGCCCGGAACGTAGAATTCGCGCGTCGCACGGTTGAGCAGCGGCTTGTTCCGCTTGTCGCCTTCGAGCTTTAGATATGTCTCGAGGTCCTGCGTTTCCGCGAGGCTATACGAAGGATTTGAATACATCGCGAGGATGTCGCCATTCTGCGGATTCAGGACGACGATCGCACCGTTACGTCCGTCCAACTGGCGGGCGATGAATTCCTGCAGTTCACGGTCGATGGTCAGCCGAACGTCCTTGTTCTCGTCTTCTTTGACCTTGATCTTGGTGAAAACCTCGAAGGATTCGGGCATCGGATCAACGGTCCGCTGATAGATCGTGCGCTCAAGCCCCGGCGTCCCGCGTTCGGTGCCGAGCAGATGTGCCATCTCACGTTCGAGCGAGAAGGCACGGCGGATATCGCCATCCGGCCCGGTCTTGTAATAGGCGAGTGCGTTCGAGAGTTCTCCCGTGCGGTCGAACATCCAGCCGCGGAGATTCGCTGCCGACGTGCGGCGGTTTCTAAGATCTTTGTAGGCGAGAGCCTGATATTGCTCGTTGGCGTCGCCGGCGAAATAGGTCCAATAGACCTGGAAGCCGAAGACCGAAAAGGCGAGAACGACAAAGACCACCTGCCAAACACGGATGCTTCGATTCGCGATCGTCGTCGTCAACCGGCGGACGACCTCACGCGGAAGGCCGATCTCAAAAGGAAGCTCGCGGCGGCGGAAATGATCAATGAAGGTCAGGATTAGGAAGCCGATCAGAACCCCGACGCCGACGATGTAGAGAAGTGTCAGCCCCGCGGGCGTGCGCTCGATCACCTGCGAGCCAAAAAGCGACTCCCATGAAAGCGAGCTCAGGTCAAATTGCAAGAAAAGCGATAAAAGCATCGTACCGTTAAGCTGCCGTGATCAAGTCTTTTGTTCAACGCCGGTGTCAAGGCTGAAAGCCTCAGTCACGGCCGGTGTCTCGCTCGGGGCGGGCTTGATCTCCGCGGGCCGTTCGAGCACTTTGATCGCTGCCTTGACCGAGCCGAAACCCAGTTCATCGCCCGGTTTTACAGGCGTTGCCTTGCCATACGAGATACGCGTGCCGTTGACGAAAGTTCCGTTTGTCGAGCCCGTATCGGCGATCGAGAGATTCATCTCGCCGTCGCACACGAGCGATGCGTGAAACTTCGAAACGCTCGTGTGCCCTAGTGCGATATCGTTCTCACCCGTGCGGCCGATCGAAAGACGAGCACCGGGTGAGATCGGAGCACGCTTGGTGTTCGTCGCTCCGTCGATGGCGAATGTCATAACGAGTGTCGCGGCCCTTGCGGGAGCTTCGGGCAATTCGCCTTCGACCTTGACCGAAGCAGCCGAGTCGGCCCCGACGATGGTTGCCGCCCGTTCCTCGTCGTCCGCGTCATGCTCCTCAAAACTTACGACCAAGCGGACGCCCGATGTGAAATAATCCGGCCGCACCTGAACCGAGAGCGGAGCCGCAGTACAGTAATGCCGGTCATTGATATGGTCGATCGCAGCTACGGTCAGCTCATCGGTCAGCTTCTTGATCGACTCTTCAGAATCGGTCGAGAACTTGTCCCATTGCATCCTAAGCTCGATAAAATGCGGCACAAGCCGACGTCCGCCCGTGCCTGTCGTGGCGTGTTCATCTAGCAAACTCCGCAGCCGGTCGGCCAGTTCGCTGGTCGCAAGCGAACTCGAGGGCCGCCACCCACGCCCGGTCAATTTGTCGATCACGCTCCCGGACCGGACAAGCAACCCTTGTATCAAGGACTCGACTCCACGATTTTTTTCTGCCACGGGCATCAAGATTAGATAACGAATTGACGAATTCCGGTGTTCGAAATAAACACTCTGCGAATCAATGTGCGAAAGTGTAAAAAAAGATTTGCCTAACGATGTTTATCTATGTAAAATAATGTTGGAATGTGTAATACATTCTTCCTTTCCTAGTACTGGGCGTAAATCCCGTCACCTTTGCAACAGATTGCAGATCCTTTCCGATCCCGGAGCGTTATGGACAAAAATCGGCCACAAATATCAGGCGAAAGCGGCTTTTCCGTAATGGAACTCCTGATGGTACTCGCGATCATACTCGTGCTGTCAAGCCTTTCGCTATTTTATCTTACGGCACATCAGGCCCTGTACAAACCCGACGAACAGGCCCTACTGATCACTGACCTTTTTCAGGAAGCTCGACAGAAATCCCTGACCCAACGGGAGACGCACCGCCTTGAGATAAACCGAACGCGAAAGACCGTTCGGCTCATTGATGAGAACACGCCGGCGACCGTTGACGACGATGCCGTGATCCGAGAGATAAACCTACTCGAGGACAACGTTGTTACAGTTGGCGTCAAACCGGGGAACATCGATGTGAACCCGCCCGAACCGCTTCCGGTTCCGGACGCGAATTTTCTTCCGAGCAACTATCCAACGAGTATCGGTGATTCGGTAGCGACGTTTCGCTTTATGGCCAATGGAACGGTGACCAACGGCGGGAACACTGCTACGGGAACGGGCGCAGTCGTCACCGGAGGAACGGTTCATATCTGGTCGCCGAACAAAGATGTTCAGTCCGATGCCGACATCGCTCGGTCGATCACCGTGATCGGATCGTCGGGATCTGTACGGCTTTGGGAATACGACCGGAGCTTGACCACGACCAACAAATGGAAAGATTCCAGGCGGTCGGGAACTTACGGCGGATTTACCGGCAATTAGCCCAACTCCGGAGGAGAAATGAAAAGAAAGAGTTCTGAGAAGGGATTTTCTTATATCGATGTGATGATCGCCATCGTCATCCTGATGGTCGGGATTCTCGCCATGCTTTCGGCGCTTACAGCAAATCTCGCACGCGCAATGGAATCGGAAAAACGCGTTGTCGCGAAGCAAATAGCCCTCTCGACCATTGAGTCGATCATCTCTGCTAAAGAGATCCGGCGAGCCGGGGTTTTCGAAGGGTGGGAATCCATCCGAAATACTGACGCGCTTCCGGCGGGCGGCGTTTTCCTGGCTGGTACGACGCCGATCCGTGAAGAGCTTGGTTGGGACGGCGTCGCAGGAACGGCCGATGATGCGTGTCCTGCTTCCGGGCCGTGTGCGGTCACCGGCAGGCCGACCAACAACAGCCGGGTAATTGACGGGTTCTCGCGTCAGATCGTGATCACGGATGTCGAGGATCCCGAGCGGCCGTCGCCGACATATCCGATCACGCGACGTCGGATAGACGTCCACGTTGACTACTTCGTCAATCAGGCTACCCGCCGCGAAACGGTCTCGACGATCCTAACGAGATATGAGGTCACAGAATAATGAGACGGATACATAGGTCAGTGAACAATCTCGATCTCCGAGCGATGGGGAAACAAGGAGGCTTCAGTCTCCTTGAACTCCTTATCGCGATGGTCATCTTCATCATAATCACGGGAGCGATCTACGGCTTGATGGAGGTCGGCCGCATCGACCGCAACCGGGCGAGCCGGAGGGCCGATATTCAGAAGAATGCCCGCGTTGCGATTCACCTGATCGGCCGCGATGCATTGAATGCAGGCCTAAGTTTTCACCGGGCCGGAGCTGTAACGCCCGACAACTTTGTATCGACCTTGCTCGAGGTGCCGCCGGATGTTGATAGCGAAAGAGACCTTCTGACATCGATCGTCGCCGGCAACAACATCTACGCCAACAACATCAACCCGGACAATACGGTTCGCACGGATTCGATCTCGTTTGCGTTCCGCGACATGGAGTTCAATCCGGACACCTCATTGCCGGCGATCCAGCAGGTCGGACGGCTCGTCATGCTCCAGAACGTCACGAATCCTTCGGGCAGTCCTTCGACGCCGCGCGTTCGCACTCTCGCTCCGAACGGTGCTGCGGTCGCCCGGCCATTCCATCTCTACCTGGTCGAGTCGGATACGACGCAGGTCGCGATAATGGCGACCAATATCCAGGGAACGAACCAGATCGACGCGGCCATTGGCGACCCGCTCGGATTGAACCAGCCATTGGATGGTTCAGGTGCCGACGGCAGTGTGCTCAGGCAGTGCATCGACCAAAACGACGAGAACTGCACGACCTACGTCGCTTCGATGAAGCGGTTTTTCCTCGTTCAATATCGAGTAAACCCGGACGGAACACTTGTCCGGCGCGTCTTCGGAAATAACGTCGGTGCCGCAGCTGCGGATCAGATACAGGAGCAGCCGCTCGCCTACAACGTTCAGGATATGCAGATCGAATACGTCCTGAAAGATGGAACCGTTACTGCAACGCCGAATGCCGGTCCGGATGGGATCGTTGGTACGACCGATGACTTCACCGAGGGGTTTAACATGATCCGCCAGGTCACGGTCCGTATCGCCGTTCAGTCATCTGAAAACGACGAACGAACGGGACGCCCTGAGGTGATCACGCTTACGGCGACCTTCGCCACAAGAAATATGGAATACGACGCCGGATAGTTGGCGGGACTGAAGAGAAAAGAGGTAACCATGCGAACTTTCGTGTCAAAGAATTCGAAAATGTTGAAGGCCCTTACCGGGCGCGAAGACGGTTCGGCCATCGTCATTGCACTTCTGGTGATGGTTCTGTTGATGGGCTTCGTTGTCCTTGCAATATCGCGAACCAACAGCGAAACGATATCATCGGCGAACGATGCCGCCGAGACCAAGGCTTTTGATGCCAGCCACGCGAGCCTTGAGGTCATGACGCGGAACTTCAATAAGATCTTTGAGGTCAAGCTTAATCCCGATGCGGCCGACCTCGCGAACGTAGAGTCGCAGGCACCTCCGGGATTTGATGACTACGACTTTTCGGGCCAGCGGATCGTTCGTACGGACGCGACCCAATCGGTCGTTATGACGGAAGGGCAGTTTCAAGGCCTTACCGCACTTCGCGACGGCTGGCGGCTCGATGCGCCGGCAATTCACGAGGCGACCGGCGTTCAGGTTACGCTAAGCCGACGCTTCTTCAATAATCGTATCCCGATCTTTCAGTTCGGCATCTTTTATGAGGACGATCTGGAGTTTCACCCGGGCCCGCGTTTCGACTTCGGCGGCCGTGTCCACTCGAACGGCAGCATCTTCATGGCCGCTCAAACCCGCCTCAATTTTTCGTCGAAGGTCACCGCCCATGACCATATCTTCACCGACGTTCAGAAGAACGACTTTCCGTGGACGAACTGGGGCGATGAGGTCTATATCAAGGACGCGTCCGGAGTTTTCCGCAGGCTACGCTCGAACGAGGGATCGGTTCTTAAAACTGTCCCGAATGGCGGCCCGGTGACCAACAGCCCGCTTCCGACCACATACCAAAATGCCAACTGGGATACCGTTCAGGCACGTTATCAGGGTAACCTTCTGGCATATCAAAAGACGCTCGAGCTGCCGATCAAGCTCAATGCGAATATCAACGGGAACCCGGTTTCACTCCGCGAGATCGTGAAGCGAACGAAATCGGTCGGCGACCTTTGGAACGATGGTACGGGTACTGATACGTCGCCGAACATAGTGGCCGTCACCAGCACGACCAAAGATGACCTCGTCACGGCCAGCGAGCGCTATGCCAACAAGACCGGCATCAGGATCCACCTTGCAGACAGCAAGGCGAAGCTCCCGGGCTGTGCCACAAGCGGCGGCGGGGCCGTTACAACACCTTGCGGCGTGAGGCTCGATGGCTCTGCACTTGGCGACGGCTCGAACCCTGCTCTTGGGCAGGCTCGCGGCTACCAGCCGCAGCCGATGACCGGCCCGACATATTCGACGACCCGACTGAACGGCGAGCGATTCCACATTCCCGGCCGCGAGGTTTGGATCAAGATCGACACCGTGGCCTATGACGCTACAACTCAAACACACGTAACGAATGACATTACCGCTGACATCCTTTCGCTCGGCCTTACTGAGCAGGCTCCGACCGGGCTGCTACGCGATGGATACACGACCGGAAGCGATGGCACGGATGGTCGAGCGATCGTAAAGTTGCAGCGTTTTGTGCTCGGCGGCGTTGGGATCAATCCTGCCCATGCATTCTCGGCCCCGAACAACTATATGTATGTTTCGGGTTCGAACAATTACGTTCTCGCGGCCCGCGTCTCGAATTCGCCTTCGTCTAACACCTGTGCAACGGCGACCCGAACAGTACGAAACGGCGGACTGTTTACCACGAACGGGCACGGATTTGACGCTGCGGCCATGGCAAATCAGACCGCTCATATGAAGACCGCAAACGTCTCCGACGGTAGCGGAACCTACGGTTGTGTGGTCCCGTTCCCGATCAAGATGTTCGACACCCGTGAAGGACTTTACAACGATACGGGATCTGTATTTAACCCGACCGCAGCCGCCAATTACGGCCCGGCAAAGGTGCCGTGGGCCGGTGTTATGAGCATCGTTGATATCGATGTCAATAACCTGCGTAGGTTCCTCCGCGGTGATTTTGACGGCGGATTGGGAGTCCCGGGACTTCCGGCTACAACCCCATTTGCGGTTTCGGCCGGCCGGCCGCTGCGCTCGACCGACATACCAAATGCCAATGGTTGGGTGCTCTACTTTTCAGATCGTCGCGGCGACTTCGACTTCGATGGCGAGTACGACATGGAAGATATCTTCGGAAACGCGGATGGTATCTTGCAGCCCGGAGAGGATGTAAATTTCAATGGCACGCTCGACCGGGCCGGAATTACGACTGGCGAGGCGATCGGTTACACGGGGGCTCTTGCCTCAGAATCGCCTGACATTGCCGCGGTTTTTGACCACAAGTTCTATCGCCGTGGTATGCGACTTATCAACGGTACAAGATTGCCCGGCAACTACGACAGCACCTCGCCAAACAACACGCGTGGGTTTACCGTGGCATCGGAAAACGCGGTTTACGTGCAAGGGAACTACAATGCTACCGGGGTCGCATCCTACGGAACGCCGACACCGGCGAGCGATTACCTTCCGCAGAACACGTCCGAACATATTCCCGCATCGATAGCCGCGGACGCTGTAATGATCCTTTCGAACGCATGGTCTGACGCACGGAGCTTCCGATACCCGTTCTCAAAGGCGAATCGGGCCGCTTCGGAAACGACCGTCCGTTTCGCACTATTGACGGGCGACTCACTCTCAAGCCTGAATGGAACTCCGAACCAGGGCGGCGGTGACCCAAGGATGAGCGGCGGTGTCCACAACTTCAAGCGATTCCTCGAAGACTGGGGAGGTGACCGTCTCAATTACAGCGGCTCATTGATCAATCTGTTCAATGCGGCCAACAACAATGGAGCGTTCAAGTGCTGCGATAAGGTGTACGGCCCGCCGAATCGTAACTGGGTCTTCGACACAACGTTTCTCAATGCGGACCGGATTCCGCCGGGAACACCCTTCTTCCAATCGATCCAGATCACTGGCTTCGAACGGAGAAACTAGGCAGGAGTGCCTAGGCCACCAGACGAAAAGCGGCGGTTCCGCAAGGGAGCCGCCGTTTTTCGTTCTAGAATGGAAGCGAACTTTGGGCATATAATGTCGTAATATTTTGTGATGGTGTAACCGCGTTCTTTCATCCGATCGGCTTGCACCGGGAAGAATGTCGGAACTTAGACTTGTAAATTCAAGGCTCGATAAACGCTACGAGATCACCGAACGGCTCGGCCGCGGCAGCTATGCCGAGATCTTCTTGGCGACCGATACGATCGCAGCTCCGAATTCACCGCACCGGCAGGTCGTCATAAAGGTCCTAAACGTCTTTCTTCAAAACGACGTCGATGACGACCTTGAACGAACACTCGTCGAGAATTTTCAGAACGAAGCCATTGCCCTTGACCGCGTCCGCCACCCTAACATCATTAGCCGCCTTGGGCACGGAACCGCCCGCGACCTCGACGGCCGAATGTTCCATTACCTCGTGCTGGAATATATGTCCGGCGGCGATCTGCACAAGGTCTGCCGCGAGCGGACGCTTGAGCTTTCCGAAGCGATCGGCTACCTCGAACAGGTCTCGGCCGGGCTCCGCCATGCCCACGCGAAAGGCGTTATTCATCGCGACATAAAGCCGCAGAACCTGCTTCTGAGCGGCGATCTGAAAGTCGTCAAGATCGCCGACTTCGGCGTCGCTCGCGTCCACGCGACCGATGCTCCGATAACCCGCGTCGGGACGAACATTTACGCACCGCCCGAGCATAGCCCCTTTTATGCGGGCAAGGAAGGGAACCGGCCGGCTTCGAGCCTGACGCCTGCCGCGGACGTTTATTCGCTCGCGAAGACCTTCTACACGCTCGCGACCGGCGAGGCCCCGCGTTTTTACGCAAACGAGCCGATCACCGATCTGCCGATGCAGGTTCGAAGCGAGCTTTGGTCCGAAGAGATGAAACGCGTGCTTCGCCGTGCAACGGATGACGACCTCGCACTTCGCCACCAAAGCGTCGATGAGCTCTGGGCAGACCTCGAGGAAGTACGCCGATTGGCGCTCGGCGGCGAGACCGAGACCCGCGTCCGGCCAAAGCTCCACACAATACCGCAGCCGCAGATCGCGTTGGGTTATTCGCCAAACGCCCCGACAAAGCCGGATTTCGACACCACGCGCGACCTCCGCAAGCGAATGCCGCTAATGCCGGAACGGCGTGCGCCGATCGCGGTCGCCGATCAGCCGCGGATCGATGAGCCGATCGCAAACGGCAATGGCGGCCCGCTTAACCTGCCGAACGGCCGTTTTTCGGTCGATCTCGATGCTCCGCCCGCGGTGGACAAGCCCTCAACTAAACGGAGGGCACGAAGCCTCCGCAAGGCCGTGCTTATCGGCGTTGTTCTATTATTTTTTGGCGGCGGTCTCTACGGGACGAGCGTTTACTTGCAGGGGCTTGGGCTGATACCCTCATTCCAGAATCCGCTGTCTTCGGATCCTGTTGGGATCACGAATACCGACGTAAATCTTCGCGAGGGGCCGAGCGCAAATACACCGATCATCGGGCTCGTAACCCGCGGTTCCGAGGTTCGGGTATTGAAGCGAGAGAACAATTGGTATCAGGTCGAGATCGTCAAACAAGGCAGGGAAAGGCAGGGTGAACTTGCCGCCGGTAAGGGTTGGATGAACGGCCGGTTCGTGGACGTAAAATAAAGGAAAACGAGGTAAAAGCTTGGGAGTACTCGAAAAAGTCAGACGTTGGATCGACGGCGAATCCGCAGAACTGGTCCTTGAAGAAGCGGCTCGCAACGCGCAGGTCAAGCCGCGGAGCGAGGCCGAGGAATTTGTTGTGGCGGTCGCACGCGAGATCGAGGCAATAATTCAACGTGAAATGCTGCCGCTGCCCCAAGGGACCACGATCATCCCGACCGAATACAACGTCTTTCTCAGCGAAGCCGACGACAAGGAATGGCACGGCATCAAGCGCCGCGGGCTTGAGCAGGGCCTTTACCACATCCTCGCCGAACGTGCCCGCGAGATAGCCGGAAAGAAAAAGCTTGAGACACGTTCGTTCGTAATCCAGCTAAGGGTCGATGGCACGCTTGAAAAGGGCAAGGTCCGCGTAATGCATAGCTGGGAAGATTCTGAATCTTCGAAAACCGGTGTGCTTAAACGGCCGCAGGCTTTGGATACGAACCCGTCGCTTGGCCAAATAAAGGAACGAACCTCGCAACCGCAGCAACCGCCGGCACCGGCCTACGTCCCGCCGAAACCTGTAAACGCTCCGCCCGCCGCGGCTCCGAAAATGCCACCGGTCGTGCGCTCGGAAGAGGGCGAGGTGATGACCAGCGTCCGTCCGCGTGCGACCGAGCTTTACAAGCTTGAGATCTGGCGTGGCGGCGTTCGGCAAAGCGTTCTGCCGATCTTCAGCCCCGAGGTGACCGTCGGCCGAGGATCGCGGTCGCGGCCGGTCGATGTGGCTTTGCCCGGCGACGTTGAGGTCAGCCGCCAGCACCTTAAGGTCGCGACCGACGGCCAGGGTAAGTTCTGGGCGATAAATTTAGGGAAGAATCCGGCGTCGATCGGCGGCTTCGAACTGCCCGAGGGCCAGCGTGTTCCGTTGACGCCCGGAACCAACCTTGTGGTCTGCAGTTACGTTCTTAGGGTGCAACCAAAGGCCTAAAGTAGTACCTGAGATGCGGTAAATGGATATTGCCGTAACTCAATATGCAACAGTAAGTTAGCTAGCCCCTGTTCAGCATGTGCTTTCATATCCCCATTCGGTGAAAGCCGTTGTGCGGTCGCCTCCAACTCGTCCCGATCGAGGACCAACGGGGGCTTGCCGGGCCAGATCAACACGTCCAACTCAAGGTCAACAAAGCTTAAAGTGTTTCCTGAAATTTCGGGAGGCAAAGAGACGTTGCAATACCAATTCCGGAACCTTCCGTTCGGCTCGGTAAAGGCAAAAATGTTGTACGGCCGGTCAAGCCAGAAATACTCGACCGAAACGGTTCCTTTCTCAACCAACCCGAGCGTTTCATGCTCGACATCTCGTTCGAAAATGCCCTTAAGCTCAATGAGTTCGCCATCGGCCCTGATCAAATCGCAGGACCAGCTCCGGCGGACGCCTCGATCCCATTCAAGCGAAACGACCTCGATCCTGTCGCCGGGGCTCATTGTTCGGCCGGCGGGCGGACGACCATCACCGAACACGGCGCATGGTGAACTACCGACTGTGAAACCGAGCCGAGCAGTAGCCGCTCCCAGCGGCTGTAACCGTGCGAGCCGACGACGATCAGGTCCGAGCCCCATTCTTCCGCGGTTTCAACTATCCGGCTTTCCGGCGAACCGAAGAGAACATCGCTCGTGACGGTCAGGTTCTTGCAGATGCCCTCAAGCCTTTCGCAGGTTTCAGAAAGCACCTTCTCTGCGTGCTCGCGGGCGGTTTTTTCCATTTCGGTCGTGTCGGGAAGATAGCCGCCGTAGATATCGATGGCCATCGGCACCGCCATATCGACGACGCTGACGATCTTCATTTCGTCGCCTAACTTGAACGAGAAATTCTTGAGCATGTCGATCGCGGCTTGGCTTTGTGCCGAACCGTCGGTCGCTAAAAGTATCTTCATCGCTTTTCCTCCGTGGGTCGCGGATCCTGCAGGTTTAGGGGAATTCTATACCGAATCGCCGCGGCAATCCAGACCTATTCGTTCGTCTGGTCCGGATCGATGCCAAAATAGTAATTTCGAACCTTGGTCAGAAGGTCAAAAAGGATGTACCGCTCGGTTTCGGTAAACTCGGAAAGAAGCTCTTCTTCGACCTCCAGCCAAACTTCCTCGACCCGTGAGCGGATCGCGTGGCCTTCATCGGTCAGGTAGATCCGAGTTGCCCTTGCATCATCTTCGAGCCGTGTACGATCCACCAGTCCGACCTCGATCATCCCGTTAAGTATCTTGTTAACGGTCGGCGTCGCCAGGCCGATCTCGCGTGCCAGGTCCACCTGCCGCCGGCCGTCTCGCCGCCAGAGTTCGAAAAGGACGGAGAGCTGTCCCCCGTGGAGCCCGACGCCGGCGAGCCGCTTCTCGAGGTGGGCCTTATGGGCGGTCGCCACCCTCGAAAGCAGGTGGCTTACAGTTTCTTCAAATTTCACTTAGCCCTCTTAAATACAATGATTTGCGGCCTAACTATCTTCGGTTTGCCGGCTAATCAATGATAATTAGCCTGCTAATAATAACTGATTAGTATGCTAATTATCAAATGTTAGCAGGCTACAAGAAGATAGTTGAATCGTGTACGATAGTTTAGTGAACAACATAGAAAAGCTTAAGGCCGCCCGGCAAACGCTGCTGCTGCTGCACAAATTGTTGATCGATCGGGAAAGGGAATTGATCGAGGGTATCGAGGGGCCGCTGACCCACGGTGCATTTCTCGGAATGCTGCTTAATGACCCGGACTTTCAGTGGCTTCGGCGGTTCTCGTCAGCTATCGCTGAGGTCGATGAACTTCTCGCAGCGAAGGACGGGGTTAGCGGAGAAATGGTCGATGCCCAGATCGTAAAGCTGGCCGCGGTGGTCGAGATGGAGACGGATGAATATTTCGCGGCGAAGTATCAGTCGGCGCTGCAGCAAAGCTCCGAGATAGCCGGGCACCACAGCGAATTCATCGTGCACATCGGAAGATCGGGCAATGAGACCTAATCTTTTGCCTCAACCGGATTGCTAAGCGTCCCGATGCCTTCGATCACGACCTCACAAACGTCGCCCGGCTCGAGTTTCGATACGCCGGCCGGCGTCCCGGTCGCGATCAGGTCGCCGGGCACCAGCGTCATCTGGCGTGAGATGTAGCGGACCAGGAATTCGACAGAGAAGACCATCTGCGAAGTCCGCCCGGTCTGCCGAATCTCGCCGTTGACTCGGCACTGGACCTCGATGTCCGACACTTCCAGCTCCGTTTCGATGTGCGGCCCGATCGGGCAAAACGTGTCGAACGACTTGCCGCGCGTGAACTGAACATCTGCCCGCTGTATATCTCTCGCTGTTACATCATTTAAGCACGTAAACCCGAGGATGTACTTGAACACATCTTCGTCGTCGCTGAGGTCCCTTGCCCGTTCCTTGATCACTATCGCAAGCTCAGCTTCATGCTCTACCCGCTCGGATTGCGGCGGAATAACGATTGGCTCGCCGTTGCGGACAAGCGAAGACGGTGCTTTTAGGAAAAGCAGCGGAGCCTTCGGCACCTCGTTGCCAAGCTCGGCGGCATGATCGGCATAATTCCTGCCAACGCAAACGATCTTTGAGGGTGAATAGTCCTTTTCGATCTCAATTCTCATATACGAAAGTGCTTAAAGAGCGGGTTGCGTCTGATAACGCAAATCGCAAGCGCATTAAACCTCTTAAAGGTCGCGGTGCTTAAGGTACACGCTCACTTACCGGATCGCTCGGCCGGCTAACATTCTTGAATCGGTCGGTCGCGGTAACGTAGTAATAATAGGTCTTACCGCTTTCGACTCGCGTATCTTCAAACGTCGTCCGGTCAAGAAGTTCCGGCGATATACGCGTCCAACGGTCAAGCGGTTCGTTCGGATCCTCTGAGCGATATATCGTATAGCCGATAATGTCGCTTTCCGGATTTGCCGGGAAGAAGATCGAGATCGACGTCGGCGAGGCCGCGATCGTTATCGACTTCGGTGCACTCGGCGGGAAGGTGTCCTTTGGGTTGATCTCTACGATGCTCGACTCCGAACTCTCGACCGATTCGCCGCCCGTGCCTAGCGAAACCGTCCGTACAAAATAGAAATAACGCTTCTCGAATTCGAACGTCGTGTCGCGAAAGTCCGTATCTGCGATCGGCCGCTGATTGAGCAGCTTGGCGGCGGTTTCTCGCGACTCGGAGCGGTAAACGTTGTATCCGATGATGTTCGGCGGTGTGGTTTCGTCGATATTCGCGGCCGGTGCGTCCCAAACCACGCGGATGTCCGGCTGCGAAAGCTCGGTACGGACATTGCCCGGAGCTTTGGCAACCTTCGATGCGGGCTCAAGCAGAAAGAAGTTAGAGAACGCGGCCTTTTGCCCGTTGGCGTTGACGTATCGGACGGCATAACGCAGCCGGACGGGCTGGCCGGCAAACTGAAGCGCATCACGATAGGTGAACTGTTTCAGGCCAAAATCGCTGTCCTCGACCTTAAGAGCGGCGACGATTATCGCACGCGAAGCAAAGTCCTCTTCGCCGATCGACTGCGGTGCCGTGAGCGGCTCGGCAAGCCGGTAAACATCTATTCGGCTGATATTTAGCACGCTTGAGGGCGACTCGTTACGGGCCGGCATTTGCCACGAGAGTATCACCTCGTTCCCACGCTGAAACCCGCTGATCTCGGCCCGCTGAACGACGCGCTCCTTTGGCGGGAGCGGCGGCGTACGCTTTCCGCAGCCCGCTGCGAACACACCCGCAAGTGCGATCAGCAATCCGGCAGTTGCTAATGAGCGTTGCCGGCCGAATGCGGCAAGATGCGTTGATCGTTCAGCGTTTCGATCTTTCATTTAGAGAATGTAGTTCTGAATGTCTTCGTTCGCGACCAGGCCGCTCAGGCGTCCCTCGACATAGGCAGCATCTATCGTCTGGGTCTTTTCTTCAAGTTCGCTGCCTTCAAAGCTTATTTCCTCAAGCAGTTTCTCGACCAGAGTGTGCAGCCGCCGTGCGCCGATATTTTCCGTAACCTTGTTGATCTCGGCCGTCATTTCGGCAAGCTTGCGGACTGCATCATCGGTAAAATTGAGTTCAATGCCCTCGGTGCTCAAAAGTGCCTGATACTGCTTGATAAGCGAATTTTTCGGCTGCGTCAGCACGCGTTCCAGGTCATCGACCGTCAGCGATTCGAGCTCGACGCGGATCGGGAAACGGCCCTGCAGCTCGGGAATAAGGTCCGAAGGCTTTGAGACATGGAACGCACCGGCCGCGATGAAAAGGATATGCTCGGTGCTTATCATCCCGTAGCGGGTGTTAACGTTCGTGCCCTCAACGATCGGCAGCAGATCACGCTGAACGCCCTCGCGGGATACGTCCGGCCCGCTTGCGGCCTCTCGCCCGGCGATCTTGTCGATCTCGTCAAGAAAGACGATTCCCGAACTCTGAGCTTTCTCGAGTGCGGAACGGGTCACCTGTTCGCTGTCGATCAGCAATTCCTGCTGCTCGCGGAGAACATATTTCCGAGCCTCCGCAACCTTCATCTTTCGCCGAACGGTCTTGGTCGGGAAGAGGTTGCCGAACATATCCTTTATGTTGACGCCCATCTCTTCCATGCCCTGGCCGCCGATAAAATCGATGGTCGTGTTCGGCCGCTCTTGGGTGTCGATCTCGATCAACCGGTCGTCGAGGTCGCCGCGGCGAAGCTGTTCGCGGAGTTTCTCTCGCGTCCGAGTATGCCGGGCTTCGGCCTCCGTGGCATCAGGCGATGATGAATAGCCGAGGTCCGTTCGCGGCAACAGCACATCAAGCAAGACCTCTTCGGTATTTTCCTCGGCTCGCGGCAAAACAGCGTCGTAAGCGGCCTGCTTAGCCATCTCGACCGCGGCATCGGCCAGGTCGCGGATCATGCTTTCAACATCGCGGCCGACGTAGCCGACCTCGGTAAATTTCGATGCCTCGATCTTAACGAACGGCGAATCTGCGATGCGGGCAAGCCGCCGGGCGATCTCCGTCTTTCCGACGCCGGTCGAGCCGATCATCAGGATGTTTTTCGGAAGCACATCGCGGGCGATCTCGGCCGGGAGTTTCTGTCGGCGGATGCGGTTTCGCAATGCGACCGCGACCGCGCGCTTTGCCGCCGCCTGCCCGACGACGTATTTATCGAGCTCGGCAACGATCTGCCGCGGCGTCATCTCGTCGAGCTTCGGCGTCGCGTTTTTCGGGTCGGTCTCTCCGCTTAGGTAGATCGGCATTTCTTCGTTGGTAGTAATTCCTAAAGCTCCTCGACTATCAGGTTCGAGTTGGTGTAGATACAAATATCGCCCGCGATCTGCAGCGACTCCTCAGCGATCTCACGGGCTGAAAGCGACGTGTGTTTCATCAATGCCCGGGCCGCCGCGAGTGCATAATTGCTGCCCGAACCGACCGCGAGCAGCCCGTCGTCCGAGGCGATGACGTCGCCCTTTCCGGAGATGAGGAATGCCGTTTTCTTATCCGCGACGATCATCAATGCTTCCAAATGGCGGAGATAACGGTCGGTCCGCCATTCCTTTGTAAGCTCGATCGCCGCTCGCTCGAGCTGCCCCTGAAATTCATTGAGCTTTGCTTCGAACCGCGTCAAAAGCGTGAAGGCATCGGCCGTCGCTCCGGCAAATCCGGCGAGGATCGTGCCCTCATGAAGCCGCCGGACCTTGCGGGCCGACGCTTTGATCACCGTATCGCCAAGAGTTACCTGACCGTCGCCGGCCATCGCCACGGCGCCTTCGCGTTGGACAAGCAAGATCGTTGTAGAGCGGATGCGCTCATCGCGTCGCTGAACCATACTTTGAATCATAAGAGTTGAAACCTAAATGCTCAAATTGACACGGTTTAGGTTTTATCTGAACATTGAAGTTTATATGGCATCACGGCCACGGATCGGAATAACAACTCGCATCGAGCTTGAAACCGGAAGATTTTATCTGGGGCGGCATTATTCCGAAGCCATTTGGGCCGCCGGAGGCGTTCCGGTGATGCTGCCGCTGATAGCGGAAAAAGATTATATCGATGCGGCCGTTTCGACGCTTGACGGTCTGCTGTTACCCGGAAGCGACACCGATCCCGACCCCGCCCGTTACGGCGAGGAGCCGGCCATCGGGTTAAAAAAGGTGATATTTGAGAAGGACGAGACCGATCGTCTCGCGATACTTGCCGCCGACGAACTCGGCCTGCCGATCTTCGGAATTTGCTTTGGGATGCAGATCCTCAACGTCGTCCGTGGCGGTTCGCTCGTGCAGGACATCCCGAGCCAGGTGACAAATGCGCTAAAGCACGAGCAGGGAATGCCGCTCGAGCGGCTCTCGCACCGCGTTGATATAGAGGAAGACAGCCACCTGGCCGAGATCGCTTCGTCAGAACCGGGCGAAAAGCGGGTGAATTCGCATCATCATCAGTCGGTCAAGGATGTGGGCACGGGGTTGCGGGTTTCTGCAAGGGCCGCGGACGGCGTCGTCGAAGCGGTTGAGGGAATTGACCGGGCGAGATTTCAGGTCGGCGTGCAATGGCACCCGGAATTGTGTTGGACCTTCGACGGGTTTTCGCGTCGGCTGTTTCAAAGATTTATCGAAGAATGTGCGAGCCGTCTGTCATTGTCGGGCGAAAAACCTAAAGTAATGTCTCAGTTATGTTAAGTGACGCCTTAGGTTAGCCGCAAAGCATTTGTGCACAATAGTTTAGATGTCTCGCTCGGGTATCGGTTTAACTGTCGGGATTCGACTCTTAAGGTATTAGCTCAGCTAAGAAATGGATAATCCAATCGTCATCGGCATCGCTTCCTGGCTGTTTCCCGGCGCGGGCCACTTCATACAAAAAAAGAATCGCCGCGGCCTGATCATCTCGGCCTCGATCTGGATAATGTTCATCATCGCGATAGCGACCGGCGGTGCGTATTATCCGGGTTTCGAATATCGCGATGGCCAACTTCTTTACTTGCTCAACGCATTCGCAAAGCTCGGCAATGGCCTCGGCTCTTTTATCTCCTTCCTCTTTTCAGTAACGCCTTCGCCGGACGCCGCCGCTAGCGCAACCTTCGAGTACGGCGGCCGTCTGCTCGAAGCTGCCGGATTGCTCAATTTTTTGGCCATTGTCGATGCCCTTGATATCTACTACGGGAGGAAGAAATGACGCACTTTCTTTTCTTGCTCATCTTCGCTTTTTTCATCTCGGTGCTCTTCGCCGTATTCTCCGATGGGACCGCCCGCGAGCGAGTCATATACGGGCTAAAGTCGTTCCTCCAATTCGTTGTTATCAGCCTTGCGATCGCCTGGCTGCTCTATTTCATTCCTTGGTAAGCCGCGGCTTTAGGAGGGCGATGCCGGATGCCTTTGCACGAATCTGAAAGCATTGTCCTCAAGACCTATAACCTCGCCGAAGCGGATCGCATCGCGCTTTTCCTGACACGCGAATTTGGCATTGTCCGCGGGGTCGCCAAAGGTGCGAGGCGTTTGCACAGCAAGTTCGGCAGCTCGCTCGAGCCGTTCTCGATCGTCCAGCTCGAATATTTCCAAAAGGATGACCGGGAACTTGTCTCGATCCAGAAGGCGGACCTTGTCATCTCATCGTTCGAAGCAGCGAGCGACCCACGTTTCCTAAAGGTATTTTCAAGGTTCGCCGACCTGATCACCGTTTTCGCTCAGCCGAACCTGCCCTCACCGCTGCTTTACCGGATGCTTCGGGCTCTTATCTTGATAGCGGCCGAGCGCGATACGGACCTTGCCGCCGTCGAACTCTACTTCGAAGTTTGGCTTTTGCGCATCGAAGGTTTTCTGCCGGATTGGTCCGTTTGTGCCCGTTGCGGTAGGGAATTCGATGCGGTCGAAGCCTCGGAGCTTGACGCCGAAGACCGGCTACAGTGCACCCGCTGCTCGGTGAAGGGAAGGCGGCCGATCGCCCCGGGCGTTCGGAACACGCTGCTGCGTATCCTCCGCGTCTCGCCGGCCGAGTATTTGCGCGAAGCTGAAAGCCATCGCGAGATACTCCGCGAGCTTTCTGCTATCGTATTCAAATTGCTGTCTAAGGCGGCCGGCCCGAGCCAGGCGAAGGCGACAGCACGGGCGAATATCTGAGAAAAGGGATGTCATTCGGACCAAAGATCGCACGATACATTTTAGGGGCCATCGGCCCTTATATCCTTTTCTCGTGGCTGCTCTTGAGCGTCGTTCTTTTCATTCAGCAGGCAGGGAAGTTTGCCGAGATCTTCTTCAGCGTCAACCTGCCGTCCGGCCTCGTATGGCAACTTGCCGCGGCCCTTTTGCCAAGTGTGATCGCCTTCACATGCCCGATGGCCGTCCTTGTCGGCTCGATAATCGGGCTCTCGCGGATGCAGGGCGACAGTGAACTTGTCGCGATCCGTGCCGCGGGAATCGGCAACCTGCAGATCGTCGCTCCGATAGCGCTCCTCGGGCTCGGGCTTTCGATCTTCGCCCTGATCGTCAATATTTACGGGGTTCCTGCTGCGGCCGGAGCGGTGAGAAACATAGCGATCCGGGCGGCGATACTCAAGCTCGAGTCGCCGATCGAGCCCGGGACATTCAACACAGAACTCGCGGGCTTTACGATCTACGCGGGCCGCGGCGATACGGCAACGGGCGAATGGCGTGACCTCTTTATTTACGCGGAAGATCCGAAGACGAAAGACGTGCGTCTGATAACGAGCAGCGGAGGCCGCATCGATTCTACCGATGAAGCATCCGAGCTTGTGCTCGAACAGGCCCGGGCAATCACGATTGGAAAGGGAACCGAGGGCGAAAAGATCACGGCCGAGAACCTCGGCGACATCCGCATCGCGATCCGAACGCGGCGTTCGGAGCTGATCGAGCGGCTGAAAAGTGCCGAACTCTCGCCGCAGGAACTCGGCATCGGGGAACTCGTTGATTACGCCAGTGCAAAGGATGGCGCCGAACGCCGCGAGGCCGAGGTCCTCGTCCAAAGGCGATTGTTACTCTCGTTCGCACCGTTGATCTTCGCATTTCTCGGGGCGGGAATGGTGCTGCGGTTCAACCGCGGCGGCCGCGGCGTGGGCATTTTCCTGGCTCTCGTTACGCTCCTCGGGTTCTATTTGCTCTCGATGGTCTCGGAGCAATTCGCCCGGGCGGGAACGCTGCCGGTCATCAGTGCATCGCTGCTGCCGCTTCTGGGGAGCATCGGGGTCATCGCGTGGCTGTACGTCAGCCAGCGGATCGCGGGCTCGGGCCTGCGGTTCGACCGGCTCGGCGAGCTGCTGCCGAAGGGGCTTTTCGAACGCAAGGGCGTTCAGCGGTCGAGCATACTGATGGACCTGACGACCGGGCTTCGCGACTTCGACATCCTCACCAATCTGCTTAAGTACTTCGGTCTCACGCTTGCGTTCCTAAGTGTATTGTTTTTTGTATTTACGGCGTTCGAACTATGGCGTTTTGCAGCAGGGAAGCAGGGCGGTTTTGCCTTGTTGGGGCAGTATCTTTTCTTCCTCGCTCCCTTCGTTTTCCTCCAGATCGCTCCGTCGGCCGCGATGCTCGCGATACTTTCGACCTATGTGATCAAGTCGCGGCAGAATGAGATCGTGGCATGGATCGGATCGGGACAAAGCATTTACCGTCTATTACTTCCGGCAGTTATCTTCACGTTGTTTCTAGGTATTTTGCTGCTCATCTTGTCCGACAGCATCACGCCGCGGGCGAACAAGCTCCAGGAAGGGCTCCGCCGCCAACTTCGCGAGACGACCACCCGTGTTGTGACCGGCGGCCGTGTCTGGCTGGTCGATCAAGGTCGAGTACTATCGTTTAGTAATAACAGCAATGCGTCTGATAACGAAACAGGGAAGGTTCCAGATCGAGTTCAAACTCGCACCCTCTCGGATGCATTTCTTCTCATTCGTGGTGAGGAGGGCACAGCGCAAACCCTGTACCGTTCGGAGAAGGTACTTTGGGATGGGGCGGAGCTTTCGGCGGAGGGCGAATGGCGTTCCCTTGCGGTCACAGGCGGTGGTGAGATCAAGCAGGGAACTTCGGCCGAGCGTTTCGCACTTAGTATCGATCCGGTACTCGGGACGGTCCGCAAGCCGAGCGAGATGACCTTGTCTGAGATCTCGCAGCAATGCGAGGTCTCGCGGGCCGAATCAGAAAAACGGAGCCTCGCTGTGGCGTATCACAAACGCATCGGGCTGCTATTTCTCCCGGCCGTTGTAGCCTTCTTTACGGCGCCGTTTGCCATTTCGCTCGGGCGAAAGGGAAAGGTCGTCTCGGTCGGGTATGCCGTCGCGGTCTGGCTGATCTTTATGGGCGTCTCCGCCATGTTCGATCAGCTCGGGCTTAATGGCTCCGTTCCCGCCTGGTTCGCCGTCTGGGCTCCGATGCTCATCTTCGCTGCGGCCGGCCTCTTTCTTCTCTCCCGCATCCGAACCTGAAAGATTTGCGAAGTTGCGAAGTTTCAGAGTTACAGAGCTGCAGCGTTGCAGGGTTCAGCGTCTGCATTCACCGTTCACCATTCACCATTCCGCCTACTCACTACTGACTTCTGACTTCTGGCTTCTGACTACTGCCTTCTCACCTCCTGCACTGCGAATGTGCCTTCGGCGAGATGCGGATGGTGCTTAGCGGCAAGATGAGGCGGGATTCGTCATCGATCCGCGGCTTCATAAATTCGATAGTGTCGGTGGGCTGGATGCCGAACTCGGTCAGCAGCCGATACGCCCGCACGATCTTCGCTCCGCGGCGGCCGTAGTTGCGGAGCGGATATGCATTTCTATCTCCCGGTTTCGCCGGTTGGAGCGCGAGCAGGGAATGCATCGCGTCGTACAAGATCAGGACCGCCTCCGGAGCGCCGATGCGTTCGTGCGTTATGCGGCTCATCGCTATCGCCCCGCGGGCGGTCATCGTCACATAAAGCCCCGACCAATGCGGCGCCACATCTCCCCTCGGCAATATCTTCCAATCAAGTTCCATAAAACACTTGTTCCACCTCCAGCCACAAACGTAGCACACATGCAACACCGTTGCAAGCACTCGACATCTGCATTTCGCGTTTGGAGCCTGCGTTTGGAGTCCCGGCTTCAGCCGGCCGCTGGAGCTTTGGGTCTCAGCTCCGACGGACTCTCCTCTCGCCGATCGGAAAAGCTCCGCTTTTCCGATAAGTTCTACTCATTGACCCAAGCGGCTCCGCCGCTCTGCTATGCGGCAAGCCGCGGAAGATGTCGGGTCAGTTGGGGCTCGATAGATCCGAGTCGTTGAAGACGACGCGATTAATGTAGCCCACATCGTAAGATGTGGGTGGCGGATGAAACGTATCGGAACCGTCGAAGACGGTGGCATTGGAGCTGAACAATACGTGACTTCCGTACCTTTACTCTTTTCGATTACTATGAAAAACATCAATCCGCGAGAGCGACCGGACGATTGAAGGTGTTGAGGGACCCTAAACATGTCTAAGCGCGATTATCATCTGAACCGGTTCTGCAGAACGACCTTTCTTGGGTTCTCGATGATTCTTATCGTCTTTTTGAGCGGCTGCGGTTACTTTCCCCCGACAGAGTCTTTAGAGAGCGAGCGGCGAAAAACCGAGGCGACAAAGGAAGCGATCCGCAACTCGCCGTCGCTGCAGGAGGTAAACCGGGTCTGTGAGTCGCTTCCGAAAACTGATTCGTTCCGCCTGATCCTGATGCGCAAGAGTTTTCGCGCTGACGAGGAGTACATCACTTATGGGTATCTCGCTGATGAACCATACGAAAAGGTACGCGATATCTTTGTCGATTTTTTCAACCGCGAGGGTTGGACGGATGTTTACGAACAGCCTGGTATAAACACAATCTCGGTGAGGGGACACAAGGATGGTTTCTCTGCGGGCTTTACCCATGAACCCGTGCACCGCGGCGTCAACTACACCCTGATCTGCCGGCGGCTAGAATCCGCGAAATAGGGCACAGTTCACGGTCAGTTGCTCACGTTGTTGAGTTGAATAGGAATGAACCGAAACACACTACGCAAGAAGCTTGACGAGCTGGGCGTCAATTCGAACTTCTATTCGCTTGAGGGACATTTGTCGATTGCGGGGATTGTCCTGCAAGAATCGTATGGAACGTGGACTGTCTTCGATCTAGACGAACGAGGCAACAAGAGCGACACAAGGGTTTTTGCATCAGAAGATGCGGCGTGCCACTACATATATTTACTGTTTCAGGAACAAGTAAGACTTTTCGGGCGTTCGAGGTAGCTCAAACTTTGATTTTGGCTTTAGGCGATCGGAAGGTGTTTGCCGGAAATCCCGTAATGATATAACGGCTGAGTGCATTACAAGTTTTTCAATATTCGAATGAAGAGGTATTTTAAGAGCACCGCGGAGTCACTGTACGGCATTGGCGAGGTGTTTTTCGAGTTTGAAGGCGAATGGGCGACAAGACAGATCGAGAACTACGGCGATAGATGGTTTACATCGCGGCATGATCATCACAATGAGCTCGGACCTGGTTTAGCGGATCAGCCGTTGTCGGAGATTGGCCTGACAAAAAGCGATGAGATAAGCCGCACCGAGTTCGAGACGCTTTGGGCCGAATCGCTTTCAAGATAGTCTTCAGGTACCATGGGCGTCCGCTGTATTCGCGAATGGCCGGAGTCGTAGAAGACGACGCGATTGATGTGGCCTACTCCTTGTCCCAATCATCAGATGACGGTTTGGAGGGAACGGATTTTTTCATGCGGTCCCATCGTGCCGAATCTCCTGAGCTGAGAAATGTCTGTGGTTGCGTCGGCGATTTTCGCGGTGGTTGTCTGTTGTTGCGTCGGGCGGCTGCGGCACGCGGGTTGAGACGACATCAGGCAAGCGGGAAGTGGCCGGTTCGATAAAGTTATTGCCGGCCCTTGACCGAAGGGCCCCCATTTTTGTCACGAGCCCTGATCGAGAAAAGCCTTTCGGTCAAAACCACCGATCAACGACGACCCGCCGGCCTGCGATCATTTCGACCCGAAAATACCCGTCACCCGTGCGTAAAAACGCGTCGCCAGGCCTATAAAGGCCGCAACCGGAGATATGCAGCCCCGAAACTACTCTTCGGTAAACGATGGTGACGGCGTCGTCCCGCCGATAGAATATTTCCGCCTCAGCGGTTAATGTTTCGCGGCTTGCCGCTATGTTGTGCGGCGAAGCTTGCTTCGCCCAGCATAGCAGTCCTTTGCGGGCTTGCCCGCGATCAGGCCCGCCAATCTATCGTCTTCATGTCCACGGCAAGCGGCTCATCGTTAAGAATGGGCTTCCTCAGCCAGTATCGGGCACTCGAAAAGCGAAAATCTTCCATCGCCTCGGCCAACCCGGCTTCGACTGGATTCTTATGCATATAGTTAACCTTTTGCATCATCATTCTTTCCGACGTGATGATGTAGGTATTCGGGTGATGTTGCCAGACCGAATACTTATGGTCACCGCGCGCCTGAACTTTCAATTTATGCAAGGAGGGCAAGTATTTTGGTTCGCTCTTTAGCTTATCGACGATCCTGCGCGCTGAGATGCCGTTCAGATACCGAAGCGTGTTCGAAGGCGAAAGTTCACCACCGGTTACGATATGGCTGTGGTCCGGCATTACGCAAAATGCATGAATCGAAAAATTACCGGATCGACGAGCCTCGTCGTAGGCGGTGCAGAGTATCTGTTTAAATTCATCCGTGCGGAAGATCGGCAAACGCGAGTTTGTCACCGTGGTGAAGAAATAACAGGGAGTATCTTTTGAAATGAAGGCCATTGATTCTTTTTGAGGATTGTAGGTAAGATCAAGATTGCGGGCAAGCCCGAGGGGTCTCAGGAGCCAACGGCGAAGCAAGCTTCGCCGCACAACAAGGCGGCAAGCCGCACGAAAATCGTGCTTCGCATGTCATAATACCGTGATGCAAGATTCGTCAGAAGAAGAAAAGGCCCGGCAAAATGCCGAGCCTCTTTTCTATTTGCGATTTACTATTTACGAACTAGGTTCCGGTCTCCCAGCTGTTCATATACTCGAGCATTTCCGGCGTTAGTTCGTCGATCGAGACGCCCATTGCCCGGAGCTTGAGGGAAGCGATCTCCTGATCGACCTCGGCCGGGAGGACGTGGACGCCCGCTCCGAGCTTGCCTTTCTGCTTGACGAGATATTCAGCCGAAAGGGCCTGGTTGGCGAACGACATATCCATCACCGAAGCCGGATGGCCCTCGGCGGCGGCGAGGTTGATGAGCCGGCCTTCGCCGAGCACGATCACGCTCTTCTTGTCGTCCTTCGAGCGATATTCTTCAACGAACGGGCGACGCGTCACCGCGGGCTGCGACATATCGCGAAGTGCATCGAGGTTGAGCTCGAGGTCGAAGTGCCCGCTGTTGCAAACGATCGCTCCGTCCTTCATCACCTCGAAGTGTTCCTTGTCGATAACGTGGCGGTTGCCGGTCACCGTGATAAAGAAATCGCCGATCTTGGCGGCTTCCTTCATCGGGAGCACACGCATTCCGTCCATCACCGCTTCGATCGCCTTGATCGGGTCGATCTCGCAGACGACGACGTTGCCGCCCATTCCGCGGGCACGCATCGCGACGCCCTTACCGCACCAGCCGTAGCCGACAACGACGATGGTCTTACCGGCGAGCAGGATATTGGTCGCGCGGATAACGCCATCAAGCGTTGACTGGCCCGTGCCGTAGCGATTATCGAAGAAATGCTTCGTCTGCGCGTCGTTTACGGCGATAGAAGGGAAGGTGAGCACGCCGGCCTTGACCATCGCATTAAGGCGAACGATGCCGGTCGTGGTCTCTTCGGTCGTGCCGATCAGGTTGCCGATAAGTTCCGGCTTTTCCTTGATCATCGTCGCCACAACGTCCGATCCGTCATCGATGATCAGGTTCGGATTCGTTTCGAGTGCGGCCTTCACGTGGCTGACGTAGGTCTCAGTCGATTCGCCCTTTATAGCCATCACCGGAATGCCCCAATCGGCAACCAGCGAAGCCGCGACGTCGTCTTGGGTCGAAAGCGGGTTCGAGGCGATCAAAAGAGACTCGGCTCCGCCGGCCTGAAGTGTGCGGGCCAGGTTCGCCGTTTCGGTCGTGATGTGTGCACATGCAACGAGCCGGACGCCGGCCAGCGGCTTTTCCTGCTCAAAACGCTCGCGAATCAGGCGGAGAACCGGCATTTCGCGGTCGGCCCATTCGATGCGCTGCTTGCCCTGCGGGGCGAGATTGATGTCTTTAATGTCGTATTGCATTGAGGTTCCGGGGTTAGCCATTTGTTGCAGCTCCTTTTTCTGCGGCAAGCCGGAGAGCTTCCGCCTTGTCGGTCTTTTCCCAGGTGAATTCGTCGTTCGCACGCCCGAAGTGGCCGAAGCGAGCAGTTGCCTTGTAAATGGGCCGGCGAAGATCGAGCGTTTCGATGATCGCCTTCGGCGTCAGCGTGAAATTCTCGCGAACGATATCAGCGATCCGCTCATCATCGATCGTGCCGGTGCCGTGTGTATCGATCAAGACCGAAACCGGCTCCGCAACACCGATCGCGTATGCGAGCTGAACCGTACAACGGCTGGCAAGCCCTGCAGCGACTACGTTCTTCGCGATGTAGCGGGCCATGTACGCTGCTGAGCGGTCAACCTTTGTCGGATCCTTGCCGGAGAAAGCACCGCCGCCGTGCGGCGCGTAACCGCCGTACGTGTCAACGATGATCTTACGGCCTGTCAAGCCGGCATCGCCCATTGGGCCACCGATAACGAACTTGCCTGTCGGATTGATGTGGTACTTAGTATTGTCGTCAAGAAGCTCGGCCGGAATAACGGGCTTGATCACGTGCTCCATGATGTCGCGGCGGATATCTTCGATCTCCAGATCCGCGGTTTGCGTCGAGATAACAACTGCCTCAACACGGAACGGCCGGCCGTCGCGGTACTCGATCGAGACCTGCGATTTTCCGTCTGGACGAAGGTAGGGAACCGTACCGTCGCGCCTCACCTGCGAGAGCCTGCGGGTCAGGTTGTGTGCCATCTGGATCGGCATCGGCATCAATTCCGGGGTCTCGTCACATGCAAAGCCGAACATCAGGCCCTGGTCGCCGGCACCGCCGGTGTCAACGCCCTGAGCGATGTCAGGTGACTGCTTACCGATCGCGTCGATGACCGCACAGGTGTTCGAGTCGAAGCCAAACTCGGCATCGTTATAGCCGATCTCATGGACCGTATCGCGAATGATCTTCTTGTAATCAACGTCAGCCGACGTAGTGATCTCACCGGCAACGACCGCCATGCCGGTCGTAACCAACGTCTCACACGCCACGCGGGCGGTCGGATCCTGCTCCAGTATCGAATCTAGTATGGCATCCGATATATTATCCGCAATCTTATCCGGATGACCCTCGGTTACAGATTCCGAAGTAAATAAAAAGTTTCCGTTCCTCAAAATTAAGCTCCTTAACGCTTATAGATTTCGTTTTCTGTCATCACAACAAACTAGAAAGTGTAGTCTTTCTCGACAAAACTGTCAAAGAAAGATGCAGTCAAGGCGAATCGCGGAGTCGGGCATCCAAAGTTGTTGGCGGAACCTCGCGTTCTCTTTAGGTGTTCGGGCACGGCCGGGCGACAAGAAAAGGATCAGGGAAGGGGCTATATCGGAGCTTGGAGGTGGCAGCCGGGCTTTCGAATCGGTTCGGTCAACAATATTAGTTGCGTCTGATAATAAGGATTATGTAATAAACAGGAAGGACGATCCGTTGTCAGAACTCGGATGCCTTTACGGCATCAAATGCAGCTTTAAGTGCTTTAAGCACTTCAGTTCGCTTGATCTTTTGTCCTTCACCAAACGAAACCTCGACGCTGAACGAACGATCCGGCGATTCGTATCTATACGCAGGGCCAGCGACGCTCTCGGATCTGGAGGCCGACGATGTTGCCGGGCCATTAGCCATTATCGGTCCTGTCTTTGCCTCGCCGTGATTTGTCCGTTTCGCTTTGTCTTGATTTGCGGAACGCTTTTCGCCTCCTGCCAACCCATCGAGAAATTCATTCATCGCCGCCTCGTCAAACTGACGGGCGACCTCAAGTAGTGCGGACTTTGTCGTGACGTTAAGCGCTTTACACCGTTCACGGATCTCGCCAGGCAGTCCCGCGATCGTCAGGAATTCGGTGACCGTTGTACGGCTCTTGCTGATCTTTTTGGAAATCTCTTCTTGGGTGTAGCCGTATCGCTGCTGCAACGCGGCGAGGCCATCGGCTTCTTCCCAGAGATTAAGGTCTTTTCGTTGAAGATTCTCGATAAGAGCGATCTCTGCGACGCCCTGTTCGTCGAGGTCCATTTCAATACACGGAACCTCGGTTAGCCCCGCAAGCTTCGCTGACCGCCAACGCCTTTCTCCGGCAATGATCATCCAGCGGCCGGTCTTTGAGATCGGCTTGACCAACAGCGGCTCAAGAACGCCTTTTTCTTTGATCGAGGCCGAAAGTTCCGAGAGGTCGCCGATTTCCGTCCGCGGTTGCTCCGGGTTCGGTTCGATGAGGTCGATCGCTATCTTGCGGCCGATCGTAGCAACAGGTGCTCCTAACGAATCCACATAATGTGCGTCATGCCGCATTTGCACGCCGGTTGGTAGTCCTCTTTTCAACACGTTTAAGCACCTCCTTCGCCAATTCTCGGTATTCCGTAGCCCCAGACGACCGCGGAGCGTAATCAAAGATCGAAAGCTTGTGGGCCGGCGATTCTTCGAGCCGGACGCTCCGCCCGATGAGCGTTTTGAACGTTTTAGGCCCAAAAACAGTTCGAATATGGGCCTCAACGTCGCGGGAAAGCGTTGTCCTACGGTCGAACATCGTCACCAGGACGCCCAAAAGGTCCAGTTCCGGATTCGGCCGCGATCGGACCTTTTCGATCGTTTCGAGAAGGTCGTCAGTTCCCTCCAATGCGAAATATGACGCTTGTATCGGCACTAAAACATATTTTGCAGCCACCAGAGCGTTAACTGTAATGATCCCAAGGGTTGGCGGTGTATCGATCAAGATCAGGTCGTACGATGAGATTATTGGGGCCAGTCTATCTCTGAGTTTGAACGCGGCGTCAAAATCCCCGATCAGCTTGGCTTCCAGTTTTGCCAAATTAATACGAGCCGGAATCAAATGTAATTTATTAACTGATGTCTCGTAAATGAAGTCATTCAGTGATTTATCGGTTTCCGTGAAGAACTCATATGCACCAAGCGATATCCTGTCTGGATCAACGAACGAGAGCGAGGTATTGCTCTGCGGATCAAGGTCGATCAAAAGGACGCGTTTTCCCTTTTCCGCACAGGCGGCCGCTAAATTTATCGCAGTTGTCGTTTTACCGACACCGCCCTTTTGGTTGGTGATAGCAATGATCATTTGATTGGAACCAATTTAGCCAATGACCTCGGGCCACTCTTCGATCGGTTGATCGCCTTCCTCATCGTCAGCGGAACTGTCGCCGCTCTTGGTCGAGGTAGCCGAAAGTTCAAGGACACGGCTCTCGACAAATATCGGGCAATCTAGCCTCAGCGCAAGGGCGATCGCATCCGAAGGGCGAGCGTCGAAAACCACTGGTTGGCCGTCCTCATCTGAGAGTTCGATCCTGGCGAAAAAAGTGTTGTCGACGAGGTCGGTGACAACGACCTTACCCGCGGAGAGTCCGCAAGCGATGACGAGGTTTTTCAGAAGGTCATGGGTCATCGGCCGCTGCGGGGCGATCTTTTCGATCTCCAGTGCTATAGCATTCGCCTCGAAAGCTCCGACCCAGATGGGCAGAACGGTCTCGCTCTCAATACCCTTCAGTACCACGATTGGCGAGTTCGTGTTCGGGTCCATAATTAGGGCCCCGATCCGCATTTCGATGAGTTCGGAATTTTCGTTCACGATAGATTAAACAACTTCCCCGTAGAGCGAATTTGCCTTGGCCTGGATAATTCGTACATCGACGATGCTCCCTAGCATATCATCGACGCCGGGAAAATTCACAACCCGATGGCACGTCGAATGCCCGGAAAGATCGGACGGCGATTTGGCAGAGCGTTTTTCAGCAAGAACGGACACTTTCCGGCCGATGTAACCCTCGAGATGCTTCGCCTGAAGTCGTTTCTGAACGCGTTCGAGCTCAAGGAATCTTCGTGTTTTCTCTTCCGGCGAGACATCGTCGGGCATTGCGTATGCCGGCGTATCGGGCCTCGGCGAGTATTTGAAGATATAGGCCGTGGCGTATTCGCTGTATTCAAAAAGTTCCACGGTCTGTTCAAAGTCTTCACTGGTCTCGCCCGGAAAGCCAACGATGATATCGGTCGTTATGGCAATGTTCCGCGGCGAGGCTTTGATGCGGTCGATCTTTTTCTTGTAGCTTTCAACTGTGTGCAAACGCCGCATGTCTTTGAGAACTTTATCGCTTCCTGATTGAACAGGTAGATGTACCCAGTTGCAGAGATTCTCGTTCTCCTCAATGGCTTCGACAATATCGGCGTTGAAATCTCGCGGGAATGAGGTATTGAATTTGATCCGCTCGATACCGGTGGCAGCTACAGCCCGCAAAAGCCGCGAGAAAGGCGAGCTTCCATTAAAGCCCTCAAGGCCGGACTCAGTTGACGGACGATAGCTGTTAACGTTTTGCCCGATCAAATGTACTTCCTTCACGCCGTTTCGTTTAAGTTCGAGGACCTGACGGATTATCTCGGAGGCGGAAAGGCTCGTTTCCCTTCCCCTTGAGAAAGGAACGATACAGTAAGTGCAAAATTTATTACAGCCTTCAATTATCGGCACGAATGCGACCGAGCGCGAGTGCCGTTGGGCATCTGCGACCGACCAATCATAGTTCACTTCCCTTTCGCCGAGGTCTGCGTATCCCGGCCCGTCTGAGAGCACATTCCGGATCGCATCGTTCACCCGCCCGACCGCCCGCGTGCCTAACACAAAGTCGATCCCGTTGATCTTTTTGAATAGAGTTTCACCTTCGAGCTGTGCCACGCAGCCCATGACTCCGATGACCGGTTTCGCACCTTCCCGAATCTTTACTTCGCCAACTCGTGTATAAAGTTTCTGTTCAGCCTTCTCCCGCACAGAGCAGGTATTGATCAGAACGAGGTCCGCAGAATGCTCATCTTCAACCAGCTCAAGGCCTTCCGCGGCCAGCGAGGTGGCAACCCGCTCCGAATCCGAAACATTCATTTGACAGCCGAAAGTTTCAAGGTAGACTTTCTTCATAAACGACCGCAGAAATGGAATACCAACCCCTCGAAAAGAACGATTTTGTCCACCTCCATCTGCACACGGATTATAGCCTTTTGCAGAGCACAATCCAACTAAAACGCCTTTCCGCACAGCTCAAAACGCTCGGTATGAAAGCGTGCGCGATCACCGACAAAGGTAACATGTTTGGTGCGGCGTCGTTCTATCGCGAAATGCGATACGCGGGTATTAGACCGATACTCGGATACGAGGCTTCGGTCGTTCCGGGAAGCCGTTTCACGAGGTCCTTGGCAGTCGAAGCAGGCGAGCTCGCCTATTATGAACTTGTACTCCTGGCAAAGAATTACCAGGGCTATTTGAATCTTTCGTACATCGCCTCAAAAGCCTATACAGACCGGGCCGGCGAGGGTGGTGCCAAGGTCGATCTCGATCTTTTACGAGAAAAAAGCACCAATCTTTTTCTTTTGACCGGGGCACGGGGCTCGGCGCTTTGGCATTACGCTTCCAGCCGGAACGAGGAAAGGGCAACACGGCATTTAGCAGATCTGATCGCCATCTACGGCCGAGAAAATGTCTTCATTCAGATCGAGAAACATGGGATCACAGACGACGATGAAATAACCGAACGCATCGTCGAGGCTGCCGTCGCTGCCGGACTGCAGCTAGTAGCAACGAACAATGTTTTCTATCTCGAGCAGGAAGATGCAAAAGCCCAGGAAGTTCTTCTCTGCATCGGCGCCGGGACGACCCTTAACGATCCGAGCCATCCTTCGCTTCCGAATGACAGCTATTACTTGAAGAGCGCCGAAGAGATGCGTGATCTCTTTGCCGATAAATATCCGGAGGCTCTCGCAAACACATTAAAGATCGCGAAGAATTGCGACATCGAACTACCTATCGGAGGGTCGTTGACCTTGCCGACGTTCCCGATTCCGGCGGATTCCGGATGCCGAACGCTTGACGAATATTTCGAGAAGGTCGTTCGCGAAGGGTTGGAGCGTCGGAAAAAGGAATTCTTGTATCCGGCTCTCGAAGCGGGCGAGCTTAAGTACCCGATCGAGAAATACGATGAACGCCTGTCGCTTGAGATCGAAACGATCGAGCGAATGGGTTATCCCGGTTATTTTCTGATTGTCTGGGATTTCATCCGTTATGCTAAGGAACGGCAGATCTCGGTCGGGCCGGGCCGCGGTTCGGCCGCCGGATCGTTGGTCGCCTATGCTCTAGATATTACCGACGTTGATCCACTTCAATACGACCTTTTCTTCGAGCGGTTCCTGAATCCTGAGCGGATCTCGATGCCGGATATCGACATCGATTTTTGTATTCGCGGGCGTGGCGAAGTGATCGATCACGTCGTCCGGCTCTACGGACGTGATTCGGTTTGCCAGATCATTACGTTTGGAACAATGGCGTCAAAGGCGGCGATCAAGGACGTCGGACGTGCTCTCAGTATGCCGTATGGTGACGTCGAGCGCGTCGCTAAGATGATCCCGCCGCCTTTCCGCGGCCGTATAACCAGTATTTCCAAAGCGCTTGAGGATGTACCGGAGTTAAGAGCTGCAAAGCAGTCCGACCCGAAAGTAGCCGAACTCCTCGATCTCGCCCTAAAGATCGAAGGATGCTCGAGGCATACCTCCGTCCACGCGGCGGGCGTCGTTATATCGCCGAAGCCGCTCCACGAAATGGTGCCGATCGCGATCTCGGCAAAGAACGAATTGACCAGCCAATATCCAATGGGTGATCTCGAGAAACTCGGGATGCTCAAAATGGATTTTCTCGGCCTGACGACCCTCACGATCATCGATGACTGTCTAAGCAGCCTCCGCGAGCGAACCGGCCGGGAGATCGACTGGCGAAAGGTGTCGCTGAAAGACGAAAAGACGATGAAGATCTTCGGCGACGGTAAGACCGAGGCCGTTTTCCAGTTCGAATCGTCGGGGATGCAGGAGATATGTCGTCGGCTGAAACCGAAGGAGCTCGAGGATCTCGCCGCCCTTAACGCTCTCTATCGTCCCGGCCCGCTCGATGGCGGCATGGTCGAGGATTTCATCAAGCGACATCGGGGCGAAAAAGCGGTCGAATACATCGTCCCGGAAATGGAGGACATCCTCAAGAACACGTTTGGTGTCCTCGTTTATCAGGAACAGATCATGCAGATCGCTCAGCGGCTCGCGGGTTATTCGCTTGGCGAAGCAGACATGATGCGCCGAGCGATGGGTAAGAAAAAGCCCGAGGAAATGGCGCCGCACGAGGTGAAATTCATCGGCGGAGCTGTCGAGCGAGGCATCAAGGAGAAAACGGCCCGCGAAATTTTTGACCTGATGGCAAAGTTCGCTGATTACGGTTTTAACCGCAGCCACAGTATCGCCTATGCGATGCTAGCGTTTCAGACCGCTTACCTGAAGGCGCATTATCCTGCATATTTCTATGCAGCGGTGCTTTCGCACGAATCCGACGACAGTGCAAAGGTATATAAATATTCGAGCGAACTCAGGTCGATGGGGTTACAGCTTCTTCCGCCTGACGTAAATGAAAGCGATGAGGGTTTCACTCCGACCGACGACTCCGTTCGCTTTGGCCTCAGTGCGATCAAGGGCCTGGGAAGCTCTTCGGCAAAGGCGATCATTGATGCACGCGGGCAGGAAAAGTTCAGATCGGTTTTCGATTTTGTAAGCCGCGTCGGCCAGAACGCCGTTAACCGTAAAATGCTTGAAAGCCTTATTGCCGGCGGCGCTTTCGATTCAATGATCATCGAAGGCTTTCAGCCGAACGAATGGAGGGCAAGGCTATTCGCATCGATTAACGAGATCCTCGCCTTTGGGCAAAGTTCCTGGAACGATAAGCTGCAGGGTCAAACGGGACTGTTTGCCGCGTCCGACGTTTCTTCGGCACTTGAGACCGATCTCGTCGAGTCCGCTCCATGGACGCGAGAAGAAATGTCCGCTCGCGAAAAGGCCGCACTCGGTTTTTATCTTTCCGTGCACCCATTAGATGCTTACGATTCACGGATGGGTACGATTGGCGTTACATCGATGGAGGATGTCGGTTCGGCTGCGGTCGGCGGAATGGTATCAGTTGCGGGGATCGTTTCGGGCCTCTTGGTGCGTTGGAGCAAGTCGGGGAATCGATACGCGCAATTTCGGCTCGAGGATCGAACGGGTAATGCGAAGGTCCTCGTTTGGAGCGAAACCTTCACGCGTATCTCGAACATGCTCGCCGATGACGCATTACTCATCATTGATGGCAAGCTTGAGAATAATGACGGCGGCGAGATAACGATCGTGGCGTCGGAGGCCCGATCTCTACCGGACGTCATCTCTCGGCAGGCTCGCAATCTCGTCGTAACGCTCCCGCGGCGGGCCTTCGATGAGGAAACTTTGAACGATCTTTATGCGATCCTCGCTTCAGATCGCGGCCGATGTGATGTTACGCTCGTTATGCCCGTCGAAGGATTTGAACTGACGCTTAAATCGCCGCCGCTCCAGGTCCAAGGCTCAAAGCGGCTCGAGGAACAGCTTAAATCACTCGGCTGTTCCGTACGATGGGACCATTGAGGTCCATTCTCTATGACCGAAGTTACTAGTTCATCAACAGCATTCGCTCGCGTGCTAAACGCCCGTGATGCCGATCGTCCTTACGCATTAGACATATTCAACGGTGTCTTTACTGATTTTGTCGAGATCCATGGCGATCGGCGTTATGCGGACGACAAGGCCCTTGTCTGCGGCTTTGCCAAACTCGATGGTGCCGAGGTTGCGGTCATTGGGCAGCAAAAAGGCCGCGACACCAAGCAGCGGCAGGTGAGAAATTTCGGTATGCCCAAGCCGGAAGGCTACCGGAAGGCCCTTCGGGTAATGAGAATGGCCGAAAAGTTCGGACGCCCGATCGTCACATTTATCGATACTCCAGGGGCCTATCCCGGGATCGATGCCGAAGAACGCGGACAGGCCGAAGCTATCGCCTTCAACCTTCGCGAGATGGCGGGGCTTCGCGTCCCGATAATTGTCGTAGTGGTCGGTGAGGGCGGTTCCGGCGGTGCCCTCGCGATTGGTATCGGCGACCGTGTTTTGATGATGGAAAATGCGGTTTATTCGGTCATTTCGCCCGAGGGCTGCGCCGCTATCTTGTGGAAAGATTCGGCGATGGCCGACCGTGCCGCCGAAAGCCTGAAGCTCACGGCGAAGGATCTTCTTGGCTTTGGCTTGATCGATGACATCGTCGAGGAGCAAACTGCTTGGAAGATCGATCGTGAGGACTCCGACAAGCAAAACTTTGAAGAAGTTGGCCGGGAACTCCGCGAGGTCCTGTCGAAGCAATTACGCGAGCTTAGGTCGCTCAGCCCGGACGACCTGATATTGAGGCGTTTCCAGAAGTTTCGGAAAATGGGCGTCTGGCTTGGATAGTGAAAGGGCTGCGATCAGTTGTCGCAGCCCTTTTCAGTTCCTTGTAGGGGAAGGCCTAGAACGGAATGTCGTCGTCGGTCGAGGCGGCCCGGGCGGGCGCAGCGGACGACGATGACGACGCCGGCTCAGATGGCCCGGCGAATTCCGGCTCCGATCCACCTCGATCGCCGGACGAATCGCCCCTCGATCCGATGAAACGCATGTCTGTGCCGTTCACTTGAAGCGTTTGCCGGGTATTTCCGTCGCGGTCGGTCCATTCTTCCAGGCTAACGCGGCCTTCGATATAAACTTGGCTTCCCTTTTTAAGATATTTCGCCGCATTTTCGGCCTGATTTCGCCAAAGCGTTACACGAAACCACGTTGGGACGTCCTGCCACTCACCCGATTTATCGCGTTTTCTATCATTGGTAGCGATCGAAAAGTCGCAAACTGCGTCGCCCTGCGGCGTGTATCGGAGTTCCGGGTCACGACCCAGGTACCCGACAAGGATAATTTTGTTGAAAGACATACTGCTGTGGAGTTCCTCCTTGGGAATTTTACGTAAATTTGTTGGAAACTTTCGGGATATTACATTCATCATTCTATCGCGGTCAAGGTGCACGTGCTAAAATTCTCGTTTTCGAAGTACCGCGGTCGCATGGCGTCAGACAATTACTCATTTCGGGGACCTCACATTTCGATCTTGTTCCGACATCTTCTAACCGTTGCTCTTGCAGTGTCGCTCGTCCCCGGAATCTTCGGGCAGCAATCCGGCGAACAGACACCCTACACTCTATGTTCGACCTACGTTACGGGTAGCGGAGGTATCGTTGCGGTGGCATCGTCTGCAAGCGGCGTCGCGGTCGGCGAGAAGGGAGGCCGGATTCGCCTGTTAAGCGGCGACACGCTTGAAGCGGTCTGGTCTGCTGAGGTCGGCGGTGAGGTCGTCTCGAACCTGCTGGTAGCCGGCAATAATCTTTATGCGGTGGTAAATTCGGCTTCCAGCGAGCCGAGTTCAAAGCTTCGGGTGTTAAGCATTGAAACCGGATTGATCCGGAGAACCCATGAGCTCGCTTCCGATCGTTCATTCTTTCTGGCGATTGCAGGTGATTCCGTTGTGAGCGTCCCGGAAAGCTCCGCGCCAGTGATCTTTAGCCCCGGAGAAGGGGCCAAGCCAGCAGTTGTAGGGGCGTGGTCGGAAGGCGATTCATTTCTCTTCGCGGAAAGGGAGCGGATTCTTTTGGCATCGGCAAACGGGCGAGTGAAGATCGCCTCGTTACAAACCGGTGTCATCCTTTCTGAAAAAGCGGGTTCCTACGGCAAGGTAGCTATCGCGCTTGTTACCTCAGATGGGCGATCGGTGGTCGGGACCGAGAGCGGCGAGATTCGAGCGGAGGCAATAGAAGCGAACGGACGCTTCTGGACATTCAAGACAGGTGGCGCGATCGTCTATCTCAAAAGCTTTGACGGAAAGATACTCGCCGCGTCGAATGATAATTTTCTCTACTTACTTAGCGAGGACAGCGGACGGGTCATTTGGCGAAGCCGCCTTCCCGGCCGGCCGTCGACCGGAGCACTGCTGTCGACCGGACCAGCAGCCTTCGCTGTGCTTGGGGAAGAGCGGTTGCTTTTGATCGATATTTCAAGCGGGAAGGTTTCGAACACGGTCGCGCTCGAAGCGGATGAGGAAATTCAACCGGGCGGCATATTTGAAGGCGTCAGCGACGGATTGCTTTTGCACACCACGCGCGGAATCAAAACCTTCGCAGCTAACGGAAGCTGCAGAAAGCAAAATTAAGGGCGGGGTAGCTCCCCGCCCTCGGTGATTGAAACTGTATTTAATGAGATGTTGCGTGATCGTTCATGATCGCGTGGATCTCATCCTTGATCATAAGTTTTTTCTTTTTCAAGGTTGATTCTTCGAACTGTTCGTCGTCGCTGGGAAAGGTGATCGCTGCAAGCTCATCGAGGCGTTTTTCGTAGCTCTGGTGTTGGTGCACTAGATCCCGGAATGCTGCGTTCGTTTTCAGTAGTTCGTCACGCACCGGATCAGGAGTTGAAAGGTCCATGGCACTTTTCCTCACTTATCAAAAGATTTACACTTTCGGCGTTTAGATATTCATTTCACCTTCGGTGTAAACACAATATTAACCCACATCGGGTGCGATTTACAAGAAGAACATTTGTGCGACCGCACATGAGGCCGCCCTTCGAGCGCAGGCAAACGACGCAGTCCGCCCCTGATGTTCATTTATCTATCCGATTGGACGCTATTCAGCCTCGATCGTACCTTGTCAGCATCTGCCCCGAACACGATCGCGTCTTCAGTTGGGTCTCGATAATAGGCCCGCCGAACGGCTTGCTCGTGAAACCCATAGCGACGATAAAACGCAATTGCAGAATGATTTGACGCCCTAACCTCAAGTAATACCTTAGAGTCGGGACCAGTTGGTATTATTTCAAGGGCTGCGGCGAGCATTCTCCGACCTATACCCTTTTGCCTGAATTGCGGATCAACAGCGATGTTCAATATCTCGACATCGACTGCGTCACCCGAGGCACATAATAGTTGGACGAGGATAAAGCCGATGACATTCATGGCGTTCTCTCGAGCAGCCAGGAGCAATCGATCCCTGGAATTCGCGGCTTCAGCGTAATCATCTCGGCTCCAAAGGGCCAACCCGGACCGGTCCGCAAGGCCAACGATGGCGTCGATGTCAGACTCAGCCGCTTTGATGACTTCATGCATTCAGAAAAGTCCGCGGGAACGAGCCGGATTTTGCAAATAGATCGGTGAAAGGTCGGTGCTCGCAAGGTCCGTGTTCGCCGCTCGGCCGACGACAACTGCTAAGTTTAGTCCGGTATCATTAACTTCACTCCCGATCTCTCGCACCTCGGGCATCAACTCAACCGGGGCGATCACGGTGACAGCCGGCAAAACAATATCGATGATTTCGATTGCATCGGCAATTCGGGGTTCAGAGTCTGCCTCGAACAGATATGCACGGTCATTCTTGCCAACCGGAACCGCCGCGGCCCGGTCGGCCTTGTCGCTTAAGGAAAGCATCGCAGGCAGCAGCGGGACGCCGACCACTTCGCATTTCAATGCTTTTGAAAGCCCAAGAGCAGATGCGATGCCTATCCGGAGTCCGGTGAAGCTGCCGGGGCCAAGCGATACAGCGATCCGACCGATATCTGCCGGGGTGGAGTTCGATTCGCGTAATAAGTCCTCGATGGCGGGCAATAGATCCTCGGAACGCGATGTACTTCCCTCGCCAATGTGGCCTGCCACGAGGCGTTCTCCATCGACCAAAGCAATACTGCCGCCGGCAATACCGGTCTCAAGACATAATGTGATCGAGTGTGTTGGCGAAGCTGACATTCAGCGGCGGAGGCGAGCCTTTGCAAGATCGACGAAGCGTCTGATACTCGGCGGTATCCGCTTGGCTATGCTGCCAAGCTGATACCAAATGCGCGGGCGGTCGTCGAATTCGCCTTCCATATCGATTGTCGCCGTGATAGGGTTCGGGGGCAAGCGCTTCCGGATCTGTTCAATGAACATCCGAGGTTTACGGTAAGCGATGCGAAGCGGAATAAGCCTGACGTCGCGGGCCCACTCCCCTTCGACCGTTCTTATTATCCATTTTGGGATGTCTTTCGCCTCTTCGGCGAAAGGAAGGTCTTCGATCTCAAGTCCTAAATATTTATGGGCGAGCCCGATGGTCGTTATCACCCATTTACGCCGTGTCGGGCTGACGACATCAAGACACTTGTTCCAGTCAAAATCCGCCGGCCGATTCGCCACCGCGTAATAAATATCCCAAAGCCGCTCCTTAAACTCACCACCATCCGTCAGCCAATGCACGGCCATGATTCGGACGTGATCCTCGAGACATGGAACCTTAATTTTAACGCCCTGAACAACAATATCGTCACTTCTTCTAATGAACTCCTCCCATGTCAGGGTATCAAGATGCCGAAGCCCAAAATGAAGATCGATATTTAGGTTGCGGATGGTCGACAAATCGTCTACCGAAAGACGGCTCGAAAGCTGTTCGTCAACAACAAAATCGAGATCCGCATATTCGCGCAGGTGGTGGTCCGGAAAGAAGCGGGCTGCCGACTCCCCTTTGATAAGAACAAAATCCGAATCGAAAATAGCTCTCATTGACCCTGCGGCGATCGCAAGTCGCTTCTGTCCCGCGGCACGAGAAACAAGTCTCCATTTGTCGCTGCTGTTCAGCATTCGAATCCCAGAAAAGGAAAAAGATGGGCTAACCCATCTTTTCCAAAAAATCCAGTTGCGAGATACCGATCAGACACAAACGTTCGGACCAACGTTACAGGTCGTCGGACAGGTGCCCTGCAGAATACAGTCAGTGTTCGTTCCGTTATCGCATCGGCAGGAAGTACTCGCCATTGCGCTCTTCGGTGCAACGAGCGATGCGACGATCGGCAGTGCGATCATCGATGCGATACCGATCTTGCGGATCGCATCGCGTCGGCTTTGTCCCTGAAACTTTGGCTCGGCCTGTGTTTCCAAAAGCGAGGTCTCGTTGAGTTGGTCGATTGCGAGCCAAACGAGGTCATCATCGACTTTGGTTCCCATCTCAGAGGAAAGAAATTTCGCGATCTCCGGCACGGAGGACTTTCCGTCACAAAATCGCCAAACAGCGGCTGCCGTCTTATTAAGACAGTGGGCCTTGTTCGTATCAAGGTCATAGACCAAAACCTCATCGGGCACTTCCTGGACTACCAGTCCTGCCTTCCGAGCAGTCGGATATTGCGGGTTGTTCATCATCTCCTCCAAGATCAAATCCGAACGAATCGGGAAATAGATTAGTTCAGTGTGGTTAACTCTTTATTACTAAATGAGAAAAGCTCAATAGCCAAGTCCGAGGCCTCCCCTCGTACACCTTTCAAAATTATGGCACGGCTCAAAGCCGATTTCAATACCTGAAGCGAAAAATCAGCATTGATCGTCATCGGGATCGTGTGCGGTATCACTTCGATGATCCCATTCCCCGGCGTAAGCCGCTCGGGGTTCCATCTTGCGCCCGAATTGTATTTCGTCAAGACTACCGCCCCGACCTCTATCGGTTCGGTCGCCGCCCGGCCGCCAAGTTTCTCGACCGGAATGCCGTCCTCGCTCCACTTTCGCCCACCATTCGTTATCGAAAGTGCCCTCGCGAATGGATGCACGAGCCCATCCGGCGAAAGTACTGCATACTCGTCAGAATAATACAGGGCTCCTCGCTTTACGCACTCGGCGACAAGTGTAGTCTTGCCTGAACCGCTGTCGCCCGGGATGATGATCGCCTTCCCGCCCCACGACACGACCCCGGCATGTACAAAGACCCAATTCTTTGCGAATTGCGATACCTTTATCCGCAGAATCCGCACGAAAAGCTCGAGCGTTTCGCGAAGCTCACCAGCTCCTGTCGTATACTCGCCGACGGACGTAAGATCATAAGTCCCATCTTTACGTGAACTTACAAGGAACCCATGTTCCGCGCGTACCAAAGACGGGTCAAGAGCTCTACACTTGCCGAGCATTGCCCGGTTCGCAACTTCAAAAAGCTTTTTGCCGAGGTCTGCACCGTCCGCAGCTACTGATACAGAAACGCCATACGCCTCAAAAGCAAATTTAACGTTCTCCCCTTCGGAAACACGAACTTCACCAAACGGATGTTCTTCACTATTCCCAAGTTCTAACATCAAATATTCTGTAAACCTAGCATTTTTCAATACTTACGTCAACGCTTTTTTGACGCCTTGAGCAATAGAATGGTCGAGACAGTTAGGACGGACAATAGAGCAAAGGCAAGGGCAGTTTCAGATGCGCTCATTAATCCGACTCCTGCGAGCGTTGTCGTCGCAGCCAACGCACCGTAAAGCAGCGTGACACTGGCGTGGGACGCTCCGTTGATCACCATTCGCTGATAAAGGTGGCTGCGATGAGCCTTCCAGACCTTTTCGCGATTCGTGAGTCGCCGGGCGAAGGTAAAGACCGTGTCGAACACAAATGGAAAAACGACGAGCAACGCAAATAGTGGGACGAGCCCTCGCGGTACATTCGGCGTGTTGAAAGCGAGCAATGGCAATGCAGCGAACGCGAAACCGAGGAACGCACTTCCAACATCGCCCATAAAAATGCGTGCCGGGCTCCAGTTAAGAACCAAAAACCCTATCGCCGACCCGCCAATGGACAAAGCCAGCCATTTCACTTCATTATCTCCAAAGATCGCAGCGAAAATGACCCAGCCGGCGGCTGCAACCAAGGCTTGAAGTCCTGCAATACCGTCGATGCCGTCCATAAAATTGTAGGCGTTGATCATCCAGAGTATCGCTCCGAACGTCAACGGGACCGCCAATAGGCCGAGTGAAACGGAACTTCCCGAAACCGAATAGCTGATCTCGGTGATCGCACCGCTGTCTGCTATTAATAGAGCGGCCGCGATCGAATGAGCGAACAAGCGGACATAAAACGGCAGATCACGCAGATCGTCGATGAAGCTGACCGCAGCTATGAGCACCCCGCCGATCAAGAATCCGAACGAGATCGGATACCCGCCAATGAAGGAACCGACCAGATACCCGCCTATTACGGTTGCAACAATCCCGATCCCTCCCGCACGCGGCACCGGTGACGTATGCGAACTTCTTTCGTTAGGGATATCGAGGACCTGCCGGCGAAGGCCCCAACGGCGCACAATTTCGACCAGAATAAAGCCGACTATGGTGCTGACAATTAAGATCAATGCCTCGGTCATCGTGTTTCAATTCGTGCCCGCACGTCTAGTCGGACGGCTTCAAGGATCGGCGTTTGGCCGAGATCAGGAAAAGATTCCGCGAACGCGGCAGTCGAATAAACATCCTCTGAAAGCCAAGTCTCAATGGAACGGCCGATCCGTCCGGCCGGGCCGCCGATCAACGTTCCCGCCTCAGACGCGAATCGGGCAAAAAGCTCCGGAACGTGGAATCGTGGGACCGCCCGGCCAAGTTCATCCGCAATAGCGTTTACGATCTCGGCCATCGACGCCGGCGGAGAAGCGATGTTCAGGATCTGTACTTGCTCCTTGCTCGCCTCCGTCATATATGATCGACAGGCGGCCGCAATATCCCCCACATAGGTAAGGCTCTTTTGATTCCGGCCGCTACCGAGCCACAAAAATCGTCCGCGGGCGATCGCATTAACGAGCTTGGCGAAATTGCCTTTACTTCCCTCGCCGACCACCGGTGCCGGCCTCAAGATCAGAAGTGCCGACGAACTCTCTAGGAATTCCTCTTCTGCCGCCAATTCAGCATCCAGCTTGCTCTGAGCGTAGGCGTCGCGAGGCAGCTTTGAGTCGGTCTCCTGTTTCGGCGAACTGCTGTCGCCGCCCCCGCCATAAACCAGCACTGAACTCATCAGAATGAATTTCTGTACGGCATGTTCCCGAGCCGCCCGTGCTACGTTTCGTGTTCCCTCGACGTTCACTTCGCGGTAAACCGAATCCGCCGTTTCGCCAAAGCGGTGAGCAATGCCGGCACAGTGGACAACGCCGTCGAAACTCTGTTCTGCAAACAACTTCTCCACCGCATGGCGATCCGCAATGTCGAGAGTCAATATGTCGTGAACATCATCGAAAGAGTTACGGGAGGTTCCGACGACATCTAAACCGGCAGTTCGGAGCTCTTCAAGGACAGTCCCGCCAATAAAGCCCGTTGCTCCTGTTACAAGGATCTTCGCCATTCTACGAAAGCTCCCGTAAGTAAGATTCGATCGCGACCTTGGGTGTGTATTTCTCAAGTGCGGCCGATCGGGCACGCTCGCTCATCGCTCCGAGCTCTTGCCGCCGGGCCATGATCTCGCGGATGAACTCGACGAGTGCCTCCGGCTGCCCCGGGGAAATGTGCCAACCTACGCGCTCTTCGTCGATAACCCGAGCAAGCTCCGAGCCCTCTTCGGTCAAGGCAAGTATCGGCATCCCGGTGGCAAGCGTGTTGTATGTGCGGCTCGGCATCGCGGTTCCCCACATTCCCTCGACAAGCGAGATGATGGCGACGTCGCCCGCATTCAAGAAGACCCGCTGTTGGTCGCGAGGCAACTGACCGAGAATTGAAATATTTTCAAGCCCCAGCGAGCTCACCTCTTCCCGCAACCACGGCAATTTCGCTCCAGATCCCACAAATATGAAATGGATCGGTTCCCCTCTCATCATCTCCGCCGCGGAGACTATCGACTTGATATCGGTCGGATGGCCAATATTTCCGGCGTAAAGAAAAACGAGGTTTTCTTTTACACCAAGTTCGTCGAGCAATTCGTTCTCATCCCTCGGTCGCGGCTCGATGTTGGCCATATCCGCCCAATTCGGGATCACAGCGATCGGCACGTCCAGACCCGATGTCTTGGCCTCGAGAAGTTCTTTCATATCGCGGCCGACCGCGATGATCTTAGCCGCATGCTTATACAGCCAGCGATTTGCTACGTCGATCGAGCGAACAAGAATCGAACTCCGCTTTGCCCCCGAAACCGCGACCAGAATGTCCGGATACAGGTCGTGCAAGAGCAAATAGTAACCTGAGCCTTTCATCAACGCCGCGAAGCCAGTTTGGTAAGGCAGGCTTGGCGGTGCGGTGACAACAAGCACTTTATCGCCCCGACGAAATTTCAAAAGTGACTTGACGAACATCGTCAGCCCGAGCGTGAGCATGTTGACCAGCCGAAATGCGACAACGTTCTTATCGAGTCGCGTTCCCCAGCAACGGAAGATCTCGACTCCATTTCGTATTTCATGTTTCGGGCCCTTTTGCCCTTTTGACGCATAATTGGGCTGCCCGCAAATGAATTTGACGTCGAAATGTTCTGCCAAGCCTTCGGCTGTCTGGGTCATATAGTGGCCCGTCGCGTTCTCCTCCGGATAATAGAGCTCGCAGACGATCCACAGCCGCTGTTTCGCACTTTGAGATGGTTTTTCGTTCAAATTACCGCTCATCTTTCGCGATCACGTATTCGAGCGTTCTTGCCATTGCGGTCTCGTGGTCCGGCTTTGCAAGCCATTCCTCTGCCATTTCTCGAGCCGCGAGCGACATCGAGCGATATTCGTCCTGTTCCATCGCGATCGCCGAGGCGATAGCCGCTTGCCATCCCTTTTCGTCGCTGAGCTGGATCACAAACCCGGCCTTCCGATCCGCAACGTCTGACCAGATCGTATTTTCGCTTATTATCAACGGACAGCCCGCCGCAAGTGCCTCGAGGAAAACGTATCCGAAATTTTCATTAAGTGTAGGCAGCACAAAAAAATGCGACCGCTTCATTAACTCCAGAAGTTCATCATTTGAAACGCCGCCTAGAATTCGAACATCAGCTCTCCCGGAAAGCGACTCGATCTGGTTCCTGCAGGCACGCCAATAATCGCTATCCTCAACCGGCCCGACAATGGTTAAGGTGAGCCCATTCAACGTGATACGCCCAAGTTGCTCAAGTAGGAACTGAAGGTTCTTTTTCGGAGCGATCCGCGAGGCGAATATTAGATCAACCTTGCCCGCTGTCTTTGGCGGCTTCTCGTCGAACGCAAAATCGGGAAGAATACTTGCCGGCGGAAGATCCGGTGCGACCTGAATATCAACCTCGCGGCCAATTGCATTCTCAATTTCCGGTACTTCCGCTTCGGTTGTTGCCCGCCAGACGATGTCTTCGAAAAGGCCAAGCAATCGTGCCATCGCAAGATACGACCGCTTTTTGCCCTTTTTGTGGCTTAATGCCCCGGCCGAAAGCTCTCCGCAGGGCGAAAGCAATGTTGGAACAGACCGGACCGCCCGACGCCGTCGAGCACCAAGATACTTGCGAGTCAGCGAGGCAAATACACTGTTCAAATAGATGGCGTCCGGATTCGATTCCTCGATGATCGTTCGAAGCGATGTGGTCGAAACAAATCCGTTGGCCGCGTAGTAAACCCGGGCAGGGCCAAGCGTCGTCCAGGAATCGCGAGCGACGGAATCAGGCAGCGGCTCCGATGGGCCGTCCCGATCGGTCGTAAGCACGAAAAACTCGAACCGATCCGAAAACCGCTCGATCAGATTCCGTATCGTCCACATGCCGCCTCCGCCACCGAAGCCCGGCAGGTAATACTGGCAAATGACAAGGACACGGCGCTTCGGCATTCGGCGGTTTAGGATGAATAGGCCCTGAGGTTGGTAAAGCCGAGAACGATCTTGCTTACAACGTTGGCCACGTTCGTTGCCAGGTATTCAGCCGGAGGCGTCCAGTTCGCCGGTTGGGAAAGCGCCAGGTCGACCGCCCGCAAAATATCCTGAGGTCCGCCGCCGCTGAGAATGTTGCTACCGCACTCGATCGTTTCCGGCCGTTCGGTAACATCGCGAACCGTAACATTGGGAATGCCGAAGATACAGCACTCTTCCTGCACGGTGCCGCTGTCTGTAAGCACCGCAAGGGCATTTTTTTCAAGCGTTACGAAATCGAAAAAGCCCATCGCATCGACCAGGCGGATGTTCGTGGTGTCTATGTTGGTCCCAAATTCCTTGATCTTGCTGGCCGTTCGCGGATGAACGCTAACAAAGATCGGTTTTCCGTATTTCGATCCAACGGCCGAAAGTCCCTTGAAGATTTCCTGCATCCTCTCGGGAAGGTCAACGTTCTCGGAGCGGTGCAGTGTGACCAGAAAATACTCAAAGCGTTCAGTGCCGAGCCGGGTAAGGGCGTCACTCTCTTCTATCTTTGCGGAGAACGACTCCAAGACCTCGTTTATCGGGTTGCCGGTAACGTAGATCCGCTCTCTGTCGATTCCCTCCCGCACTAGATTATCCTTACTGCGCCCTGTATACGGCATCAGAATAGTACTCGAATGGTCGATCAGCCGCCGGTTTATCTCCTCGGGAACCCGGTCGTCATAGCAGCGGTTTCCGGCCTCCATGTGGTATACGGGGATACGCCGGCGGGCGGCAACTATCGCGCTCAGAGCACTGTTCGTATCGCCAAGGATCAGGATCTTGTCGGGCCGCTTTTCCTCGAGCACCTGGTCGATGCCTGCGAGTATTTGCGAAACCTGTTCTCCGAAACTCGCCGAACGAATACCGAGATGGACATTCGGTTGCCGCACCTCAAGATCGCGAATGAAAATATCGCTAAGGCTCTCGTCGTAATTTTGGCCCGTATGAACGGTGATATGCTCGCAATGCTGGTCAAGCACCTTCATCACAAGCGAAAGCCGGATTATCTCCGGCCTCGTTCCAAAGATCGTCATTACTCGCATATAACTTTATCCCGCAGCGGTCAAAAAGCGTTCGATCTCTCCGCCGGCACTTCTCAGGAGTTCTCTCAATTCATCGCCCGAGATGTTTTGATCTTTCGACGAATATTCGGTCTCTAAAGCAGGAGTGAATTCGGCATCTCCGCGAACTTCGGGAAGTACTGGCAGGATCGCGTAATAATCGCCTCGTTCGACCGTCCGATAGCATTCCTCTTCTGAAACCATTATCTCGTGGATCTTCTCTCCCGGGCGGATGCCGGTGAAAATGATCGGCAGTTCCTGATCGCCCATGAGCGCCTTTGCAACATCTACTATTTTCGCCGCGGCGACCTTGGGAACATATGTTTCGCTCGGCCGGCCGGTCCGAATGGCCGCGAAAACCGTATCGACGGCCCGGTCGAGGCTCAACAGGAACCTTGTCATTTCCGGGAGAGTAACGGTCAACGGCTGTCTGTTCCGAACCTGCTCAACGAACAAAGGAACGATCGAGCCGCGTGAAGCAATGACATTGCCGTAACGAACGCACATTATCCTACAGTTCGCCAGGTCACGGTTCGCTTCGAGCAGAACACGTTCCTGCAGAGCCTTTGTCATTCCCATTACGTTGATCGGCTTGCACGCTTTATCGGTCGAGATGCCGACGACCGTCTCGACCGGCAGCCGAAGCTCCTTTATCGCCCGGACGATATTCGCTGCACCGTTGATGTTGGTCAGAACGGCTTCGTAAGGAAAATATTCGCAGCTCGGGACCTGCTTTAGTGCCGCGGCGTGAAATACGACGTCCGTATCTCCCAAGGCTCCTGCGACCGCTGCCGGATCACGGACATCACCGATACGAAATTGAAGCACGTTCTGCGAATTTTGGTAGATGACCTCGTCGGTTGCAGCGGTGCGATGTAAATACTCAAGCCGCATGAAATGCTGCTTGGCTTCATCGCGGGAAAAGACGGTGATCCGCTCCGGCACGCCTATCTCACCGGTCAGCAACCGGCGAACGAGGGTCTTTCCGAGCGAACCGGTCCCGCCGGTCACGAGTATCTTTTTGCCTTCCAAAGGCCGTTCTATTTCCATTTTGCGTATGGCGTTGCGTCGTTCGCCATCAACGTGACCATTTCCGGCCATGATAATGGCTTGAATCCCGTCAGCGAACGAAACAAGCTCGAATCAAGGCTTCGGTCGATGACAAAGCTGTCATCCGGTTCGATCGCGATGTTCCGGCCGTATGCTTCCCTTACGAGCTCAAGCAGGTCGAATTTATTGATCGGCTCGCTCGATACGTGAAAAAGGCCATGAAGCTCCGGAAACTCGGTGATCAAACGCTTGATTATATCGGCAAACACTATGGTTGGAAAGCCGGAGTATATTGCCTTTCTAAAGCCCTTTACCTTCTGGTTCTCGTTACCGAGGAACCACTCTACCAGGCTGTGGCCGGAGGAAAGTTCGCGGCCGATGATGGATGTCCGCAGTGTCAGGCAGTTCTCACCGGAAACTTCGCCCCAATGCTTGCTCTGGCCGTAAAGGTCGAGAGCGTTCGGAACATCCTGCTCGCTGTACATCCCTTTTGATCCGGAAAAGACACAATCTGTCGAGATCGCGATCAAGCGGAATTTAAGTTGCGCTGCGAGCGATGCAAGCCGCTGCGGAAATATCGAATTTGTTTCAAGCGTAGTTATAACGTCGCTCGCCGAAGGCTTTTGCTTAATGACACCAACCGCATTGATCACCACATCGGGTCGAAGACCTTCGATAACATCCCGAATCAACTCAATGGATGTCACATCAACATCCTCGACACATTTCGCTTGCGGCAGGATCCCAAAACGAGCGACCGACTCAAAATCGCCTCGCAAGGTATAAAAGACGTCAAAATGCTCACCAAGTACTTGAACTAGTTTGTGGCCAAGCATCCCCGAGCCGCCAAAGATCAGAACCTTCATATAAGACCTTAAATGTCGTCTGCCGACACCTGACGCAAAACCTCAGCTTTTCCTGTCGGCGAAAATCTCCTGATAAAGCTCTAAATATTGGTCAGCGACGGTGCTCACCTGATAGGCTTCAGCGTTTTTTACACCGGCCTGGCGATAGTTTTCCGCAACATCCGGCTTCGAGATCAAAGTCTCAATGCCTTGGCGGATGCCCGAAACATCTTCGGGATCCACGAGCAGAGCCCCTTTCCCGGCGACCTCTCTCATCGGGCTTCGGTCGCTGGTCACGACCGGCCGTCCGAGCGCCTGAGCCTCAATTATTGGCATTCCGAATCCCTCAAACAATGAGCAGAATACTACGATATCAGCGGCAATATACTCTTCGAGCATCGACCGGTCTGCAACATAGTCAATACTCGAAAAATCGAGGTTAAGCCCTTCGAGAAGCGATCGCTGAGCGTCGGTGAGCCTACCGATAACTCGGAAATGCACGTCCAGGCCGGCTAACGCCTCTGCGGTCCGCTCGAGGTTCTTATGCGGTGCCGTCCCGATCTGGAGAATGCGAGGCCGGTCGGCCATTTGCTTCGGCCGCTCGGTATATCCCGGCGGAACCGGATTCGGGACCACGACTATCTTTTCCCTCGATTCCCCCGAAATTAGGATCAGCGATTCCCTTGTCGCCTCGGAGATCGCGACCGTTCGCTTCGCCCGCCGAACCGGTGCACGGAAGAAAAGTCGTCCCAGGACCGATCTCCTAAGACCGGTTCGTTTGTCCAATATCCCAAGGTCATGAACGGTCTGAATTGTTTTCTCGGGCGGCAACCGAAGCGCGATGTAATTGACGTGCCCGGCTATGTGGTAAATATCTGCCGGCTCCGGACTAAAAAAAAGCAGATTACGGAAAATATCACCTAAGCGATTGCCATACGGCAGCTTCTGTCTTTCGCACTCGATGCCGCGGGAACGAAACTCCGTGATCAACGTGTCAAAAACCCTCTCGATGCTCGGCGTGTCCGCATCGCGGCGTTCGATGAAGCAGATCTTCATTGAAGGTTCATCTCTCAGGCCGAAAGTCGCTCGGTACCGCGGCCAGCAATCGGTCGATCGTGATAGCAGAAGTGCCGACCTGTTGGACGACGATCCCGCCCGCGGTATTTGCGAGCTTTGCCGAATCCGCTAGCGTCAGTCCTGCACCGACGCCGACCGCGACCGTTGCAACGACGGTGTCGCCGGCCCCCGTAACGTCGTAGGTTTGAACCGGTTCGGCCTCGATATGTATCCGGCTGCCGTTGTCCAAGAATAACGTCATTCCACGGTCGCCTTGTGTGATCAGGACGTTTCGAATGCCGACCTCGTCCCGCAAGATCGGCCCCGCCTTCTCAATTAGTTCCGGGTCTTCTTCTCCCATCGCAACCGCTTCCGCCGCCTCTTTGCGGTTCGGTGTGATCAGGGTCGCGCCTTTGTATTTGGCGTAGTTCCTTCCTTTCGGGTCCACCAGAACCGGCAGGCCCAATTCTGACCCGCGATCGATAATGAACCGGATTATTCCATCCGTTAGAAAACCCTTTCCATAATCAGAGATGACCACTGAACCGGCCATCGGCAAAAGAGCCTCGAGAGCCGCGACGGTTTCGTCCTCATGGCTGTCGCCAAGTCCTTCGTACGGCTCCTTATCAACCCTGACCACCTGCTGGGAATGTGCGATGATCCGCGTTTTGACCGCGGTAGGATACGCAGTCCCGCTTATAAGATGATCAGCCGATATGCCGGAGTTCTGAAACGCCTGCCGAAGCAATTCGGACTCTGCGTCGTCGCCCACGTAACCGACAACAAAGGCCTCGGCACCAAGCCCGACGACATTTGCCGCCACATTCGCCGCACCGCCTGGAGCATAGGTGTCGCGTTTGAGCCTTACGACAGGAACCGGGGCCTCCGGCGAGATGCGCGTAACATCGCCCCACCAAAAGCGGTCGAGCATCAGGTCACCAACGACCAAGACCTTGGTTTCTGAAAACTGTTGTGAAATTGAGATCATTTTTCCGAAACCGCGTATGCGTCAATGTATTCACACCAGATGTGAGCGACGGTGATGTGCATTTCCTGGATCCTTGCGGTTCGTTTCGAGGGCACCACAACACATTCGTCCGAGAGCGATGCAAGCTTTTTCCCGGTTTCTCCCGTGAGACCGACGACGGTGCATCCGATCTCGCGGGCGGCCATCACCGCGGCGATCACATTCGGAGAATTGCCGCTTGTCGAGATAGCTATCAGGCAATCGCCCGGCCGTGCCAATGCCTCGACCTGCCGCGAGAATACCCGTTCGAAACCGTAATCGTTCCCGATGGCGGTCAGGGCCGATGTGTCCGTCGTCAAGGCAACTGCCGGCAGTGCCCGCCGCTCCTTTTCATAACGGCCGCTGAATTCTGCTGCCAAGTGCTGGGCATCCGCGGCACTACCGCCGTTTCCGCAAATCAGTATCTTCCCTCCGTACTCGAGCGTAGAAACAAAAAGTCTGGCTGAGCTTTCGATGGTATCGAAAAGTACTTTGTCAGTGCGGGCAAAAACGTTTTGGTGCTCCTCGAACGAGGCCTCAACAATACTGCTACCTGCTTTCTCGCTCGCATCGAGACGCTCGGGCGCTTCCGTGTTCATCGAGTCGATCATCGTCGAGGACGAGAACCCGGGGACAAGAGGGAGTGAAAATACCTTGCCGCCTCGGGCTTTCACGAAATCGGCCCCTACGATCTCGTCTTCCTTCCAATCGCCGCCCTTGACGAGAATATCAGGCTTAATGTCATGGATCACCGTTTCAGGCGTAAGTTCCTCAAAAATAATGACTTCATCGACCGCCCTTAGTGCGAGAAGCACCGCTTTTCTCGATTCCTGATCGACAACCGGACGACCGGGCCCTTTGATCCTTCGGACGGACTCATCGCTGTTTATTCCGACGACAAGCCGGTCGCCAAGCGCTCGGGACCTCTCCAAGAGACTCACGTGTCCGCGATGGAGGATGTCAAAACAGCCATTTGTGAATACGGTCGTTGGCATTCGTGGTCTATCTCTTCGTGGCCGCGATGAGCCGCTGCGAGGCAAGTTCTTTATCGCTCCGGCCGAACAGACCCTCCATTTCTTTGATCTCGATGATGTCGAAACCCTTTTCCGAGAGCATCTCCTGAAAAGTTTCCGCCGTTCTGCCGAAACAATGCAAGCCGTACTTGAACTTAAGCTTCCCTTTTGCCGTAGCGTCGCTACGCCATTCGCTCTCGGTCTTCCATGTTTCATCCGGGAGTTGGACGTGGAGGATCAGTTTCCCGCCTTCAACCAAAAAGAGTTGGCAGTTATCCAGCATCTCCCGAAATACTTCGTCTGTCATATGCTGAACGACAGCATAGCTGTAGATCGCGTCGATCTCGCCCACCGGTATCACATCTTTGGCTTCCCGCGCGTTTACAAACTCCACGTTCTCCCGGCCATTCAATATTTTACCGCATGCGAGCGCCCCATCGGAGATATCAAGAGCAAAGATCTTCTTCACATATGGCGAGACCGCTGCGGCGACAAACCCGGGCCCGCAACCGTAATCGATCACCGTGTCGTTCTCGCTCAAATACGGCGACAACGCCTTTTCATAGATCTCATCGCGCGTTCCGGCGATAACATCAAAGACCCTGTTGAGAAACTCGTCGGTCGTTTCATCTCCGAGTTTCGACGACGTCCCGTCGATAAAATAATGCGGGCTCATTGAAAGAAGCCGCAGTGCCCACTTTTTCTGCGAATCGCCTTTAAGGCGGCCAAGAAACCCGGGAACCCATTTGGCCCCGAGAAAATTCTGATCGCCGCTGCCGAGGGCAAGCGTCCATTTTAGGAGGTCAAATGATCGAGACATTTCTTCGCATCAACAGGAAATTGGCAAGGATAAGTGCCAAAGCCACGATGAATACTGTCCTTATCACCGAAGGAAATATGATCGCAAAAAAGGCCTCGTAAGAAACGACCGTCAGCAGCATAAAATACGCAACCTTACGCCACATCGTCGAGAACGGTGTTTCGATAAGTGCAGCGTAGATGAACCGCAGATAGAAGCCCAGGAACATCATCCCTATCGGTATCCCGATCGGGCCAAAATTCCGCAGCAGGTCCGCGAACGGCGAGATCGCGAATGAGTTATCGCCGTAGCTGAAATAAAGGTCGCTGTACGCTCGCGGATCGGACGTCGTCGGTTTCTCAGGCCATAGGAACCTCGGGATAAATGAGGTGTAAAGGTCGTTGAGAATGTTGTTCTCTAGTCCATAGGCAGCTTCGTAAGGCGCCAGCTTCTCGTAGTTCGATACAACGATCGCAACCGAGGTCAAATTCTCGATCCGGTTTGCCAGGGCCTGAATTGTGTCACCGAATACGACCGTCGGGTCCTCTTCAAGCAGATAGTCGACCGTCGCGACCGCCTGTCCCATATAGTCGCCGGCACCGACGCGAGCCTCCGAGCCCTTGATGTTCCGGAATGTTGTGCCGTAAGCGACGCCTATAAGCAAGGCAAGCGTCGCAACAACCCCAAAAACTGCCGTGTACTGCCACTTGATCTTTCGCCCCGAGTGATAGAAAGCAAACGCTATCGGCAAGAGCCCGATGATAAGGCTGCTCCGGCTGCCAAGCAACGCCATTCGAAGCGGGATAAGTGCAAGAAGTATTGCGATGGTCAGATAAAAGATGCCCGAGCGCTGTTTTGTCGTAAATACGGCAAGCCAGAGGATCAAACCGCCGACCGTCAAAACGATAACCAAGAAAGAGATCAGCCCGTCGAAAGCGCCGATCTCGATATTCCGTTGGAAGCCAAGCAGGCCCTGCAGAAAGCCAAGAATGTTCAATCCGGAGCCGGCAATGATAAGTGCAAAACCGGCCAGCCAAACCTGGTCAGGGTTCCACTCCTTCTTGGGTATGAACGGCTCGATCCTGTCGGCAAACCAACGCCCGACCGGCAGAAAATAGCCTGCGGTCAACCCAATAAACCCGATCGAAATGTAAACGAGCGTGAGTGGGATATTGTACTGAGGATCTTCGATAAAGGAGATGAAGAACCATTCGACCCAATCGAATGCGACGATAATGCCGCCGACCACGAACGCCGGGAAAATGTATGACCATGCCGCGAAGACAAGCGGGTGGAACAGGTCGAACTTCCCTTTCCAGTAAAGATAGACGCTTGGAGCCAGAACGACGATCGCGGTCAGCAAAACCCACGGCAGCACGTAAAAATTACGATAGGACGTCCCAATCTCGTTCGAGTACCAAATGAATCCGACGGCTGTCAGAAATACGACACCCCAAAGCACAAGTACCGGACCGAGCATGCTCCCGCCGAGACCTATGCGCCTTATATTCTGTATTCCCGAAAATGCCATTCGCCAATTACTGATCCGTTTCCGCTATCCTTTTCCTGCAAACCGCTATCACGCCATCGCTCAACTGCGGAAAAAGAGCAACAGCCGCATCGTTTATTGCTCGATAATACCACTTCAACGTACCCCGATGCTCGACGCCAAGGTCGTAGAAAAAGAACTCCTCGACCTCAAGTCCGTTGTTTTCGATCAACTTCCGAAGCGTGCGGTACGAATAGTACGCAACGTGGTCGGGGTGAACCGGCTCATTTTCGCCGCCTCTCCCGCGAAGAGCGTAAATGGCAAAGCGGAATGCGCAATACGCGTTGACGGTCGTGATCACCAGCTTTGTCTCGGAGCCCATGAATCGCTGGATCCCCTTTAGAAACAGCCCTTGGTTATTCAAGTGCTCGATCATCTCGCCGGCAATAATAACGTCGAATTCGCGTTCGAGCTGTACCTCTTCGAGCTTCTCGAGATCCGCTCGGTAAAGTTCGCTGAAGCCTTGTGTTTCGAGCAGATCTATTCCCTCTTGATCGAAATCGAACCCGGTCAGTTCGGCCGAGATCTCAGCGAGGTCTGCATGGAGAAGCGTTCCGCTCTCGATGGAATCGAGCGTGTATGGAAAATTCGTACAACCGAGGTGAAGAACGCGCTTACCGCTGGCGATCTTCTTCAGAAACTCAACTCTTTGGACGGTTTTGAATCCCACGTTCAGGCAGAAATGGAGCGGATAGCACTGAAGATCGCATTCCGTTCGGAAGCATCAACGTATCCCGAAAACCAGAGGATACCACAATAGAGAATGCCGCCGCAGGCGACCGAGGCTATATATGCAGGCCAGCCCACCGGGAGCATTGGCAGCAAAACAAATAGAAGCAAAGCCAAGAGTGACGCCGCGATCAGAAGCTTAATGGAGTTTCGCAGCCAGAAGGCAAGATCGACCTTTCCAAAGAGCCATCGCTCGAACGCGAAGATGGAAAAGAACATCACTGAAAAACCCGCAAGACGCGAAAGCGCCATCCCGGTGTTTCCGCAAGCGGTCGTCGCAAGCATCAATGAAAGCGTAATGACGAAGCAGATACCGGAGACGATCAGATTGTGCTTTGGCACCCCGAGCCCTTCTCGCATGAACCACGCAATGCCGCCAATAGAGAGCAGTGCAAATGTGATCGTGTGGATCTTGAGTATCGCGGCCGCTTCCCGAGCAAATTCCGGCCCCATCCAAAGCGTCAGAAACTCACCGCCCGAAACCAAAAGTACGGCCGTGACAAAGACCACGATCATCGCTATCAGTTTTGTCGAGCGGTCGTAAAGTTTTTTGAGCCGTGCTTTGTCGTCCGTTTGCTCACTCGTCACGGGAGCGATGGCAAGGAGCAGGCTGGTTGAAAAACCGTGAAGATAGAGGCCGATAGCCATTGCCACGACATAATAGGTTAGCTGGTCGCTGCCGAGAACGCGGGTGATGTAGCCGCGCTCGAAAAGCAGCAGAACGTTTCCGAGAAGTTGGTAACCGACAACGCCGCCCGTGTAAAAAAGCACCGTTTTGAGAGCGGTCCCATTTATCCCGGAAAAGAGCGAGACGTCCGAAAGCAGCCGCTTCGAGGCGATCGCATTCAGAATAGCTGAAACGGCCAGTACGCCCAGATTCCAGGCGAGCAAGGCCGTCAGGTCAAAGCCCCAGAGGGCAAGGGCAAGATTGCCGGCTACAACCGCAAAATTAGAGAGGTTGAACAGCTTCGAGTAAAGATCGAACCGGTGAAGGCCCTGAAGGATCGACCCGAACAACTGATTCAGGAGTGTTACGACGATCACTCCGGACGCGATGTAGAGTGCCGTGATCGCCGACCCTCGGTATTCGCTGCCGATACCCAGAACATTGTCAACGAGCCACGGAGCAAGCAGCCCGAGGGCTATTACCGCGAAAGCTCCCAATGCGAGGCTCAACGCCAGGCTGCTCGCGATGATCGGACCGATCTTCGGCCTTTCGTCCGTTCCCTGATACTCGGCAACATATTTTGTCGCTGCCCGGCCGACCCCAAAATTAAAAGAGTAGCTAATGATGCCAAGAACGAGTGCATAGATACCGTAACCCGCAAGGCCGAGCGCGTCGACGATGTAGGGTGTCGCGATCAGACTCAAAGCCATCGGGCCAACCCAAGTCAGGGCCCCGAAGGATATGTTTCGGATCACGTTGGTACCGGTTTGCATTTATTGGACAGTCGGCAATGAGTTCGCTTCGCCGAGTGCGGCGGTGTAAGCACTCAAGACCTTTCGAGCAACATCTCTCTCGTCAAAGTTCTCGATCACATGCTGTCGGCCGGCGGCTGCTAGCTTCTCCGCCATAGCTTTGTCGTCGGCTAAGCGAAGTATCTCTTTAGCCAATGTTTCGGCGTCGCCCGGTTGTACTAAAAGGCCCGTCTTTTCATGGATCACAGCTTCCGGGATCGCATTAACATCGGTAGATATTGCCGGAAGCCCCAACGCCATGGCCTCAAGCAATGCGATCGGCAGGCCTTCAGCGTAGCTCGGGAGAACGAAGATGTCCGCGAGCATAAAGAACCCGAGCACATCCGAACGCTCCTTGCCGATCTCATCGGAAAGGACGAGCCGAAAGCGGTCTCCGAGGCCGAAGCTTTCTATTCGCTTCGCCGCCGCATCGTCGGTGCCGAGCGGTGAAAGCCAAACGAATTTCAGCGACGAGTTTTTATTCGCCGCGATGCTTGCGGCTTCAAGAAACACCCATCTTCCTTTCCGGTCGATGAAGTTCCCGACGCAGAGTACGGCGGTTTCCGTCGGTTGAAGAGAGAGAAACTGCCGAGCTTTTTGTCTGACGGCCGCGTCGGCGGCGATCGGAGCGATCTCGTCCGGGTTGATGCTCGTGTAGGTTACCTGAATTTCGTTTGCCGTTCTTTTGGAGTAATGACGCGAAAAGTACTTCTTCGCGTCCTCGTTCGAGCAAAAGACATGAAAGTTTCGAAACCGCGAGATCACTGCAGCTTTGAATCTCCATATGGCCTCGCGCAGCCATCCGACCTCTGGCATCCTGTTATGAGAGGTGATGAACACCTCCGCATATAAACACGCCCACATCAGCGGCAACAACGAATAATGCGGCAAGAGATCGAGGTGAATGACGCCATCGGGCCGAAGTTCGGCGATCCTTCGCATCATACGGTATTCCGTCCGGAGCTTTTTGATCCTGGATCGAATGCTTCCAATTAGCCCGGCTTGCGGCTTCGTGTCGATCGCTCCATCGAAAAAATGCCGCTCGACACCAAGATCATCGATGAATTTCAGAAGCTTTGGATCAGAGCCCGCGGGCAGGACGATCGAAACGCGGAAGTGCTTTTTTACCTCACGAATAATTGCAAAGAGGTGAATTTGAGCTCCACCCCATTCGAGGTAGTCCCAAGCATAGATTGCTTGTCGCATAAGGGCAAAATGTGTATTTTAAGGTCAGCATGGCAAAAATCCTAGTGACGGGCGGCTCCGGATTAGTGGGCCGCCATCTTAGTAAGTACCTGCCGGACGCGGTGTATCTGTCTTCGCAGGACGCCGACCTCCGCCGCGAAGATGATGTACGACGGCTGTTCTCGACCAACTGGGATCGCGTGATCCATCTTGCGGCTCGCGTGGCGGGAATTTTAGATAACCGAACGCGCCCGGCCGAGTTCCTTGAGGACAATCTGCTAATGAACACTCTGGTACTCAAATATGCCAGAGAAACCGGCGTTCCTAGGTTTACTGCAGTTCTTTCGACGTGCATCTTCCCCGACGTCGCGTCGAGCTACCCGATGACCGAAGCGATGATCCACGACGGCCCGCCTCAGGAAACGAACTTTGGATATGCCATCAGCAAACGTGCTTTGGCGGCACACATTGATGCATGCAATACGCAGTACGGGACCTCGTACAACTATCTGATCCCATGCAATCTTTATGGTGAGTTTGATAAGACCGACCCTGCCAAGAGCCATTTCGTTACCGCACTGATAACAAAGATCATTAAAGCGGAGCAGGATGGCTCTGATCACATTACCCTTCTCGGAACCGGTAAGCCGCTCCGCCAATTCATGCACGCGGATGACCTGGCTCGCGTCATCGGCCAATGCGCGGATCGCGACGTAACACAAAGTTTTAACGTTGCCGTCCCTGAGAATCTTTCGATCCGCGAGATCGCTGAGGTCGCGTTAGCGGCCACCGGGAATGAGGGAATGGAGATCCGTTTTGACGCCTCGGGGCCCGATGGCCAGTTTCGCAAAGACGTTTCTAATGCGCGGATGATGGAAATATTTCCGGATTTCAGGTTCACAGGTTTAGCAGAGGGCATTCGCCGCGTGTATTCTTATTACAAGGCGAATCATAAAGAATGAAAACGGCTTTGATAACAGGAATTAACGGCCAGGACGGAAGCTATCTTTCGGAGCTGCTGCTCGAAAAAGGCTACGATGTCCACGGCATCCTTAAGCGGAACTCCGTGGCCGAGACCCAGACGACTCGGATCGAGCATATTCGGACCGACCTGAATCTCCACTACGCAGACATCACCGACCTCTCGTCGTTGGTCTATGTAATAAAGGAGACGCAGCCCGACGAGATCTATCATCTGGCGGCGCAGTCGCACGTAAGGATCTCATTTGACCAGCCGATCTACACGGCAAATGCGACCGGGCTCGGCACGCTGAACCTGCTTGAGGCGATCCGGCTGACGAAGCCGGATGTGAAGATGTATCAGGCGTCGTCTTCGGAGATGTTCGGAAACACGATCGATCCGGACGGATTCCAGCGTGAGACGACCCCGATGAACCCGGTTTCGCCTTACGGCTGTTCGAAGGTGTTTTCTTATCACCTAGCGAAGAACTACCGCAATGCGTACAAATTGTTTGTAAGCAACGGAATACTATTCAACCACGAGAGCCCACGTCGCGGAACGAACTTTGTAACTAACAAGGTGTGCAAAGAGGCCGTCCGGATCAAATACGGGCATACTGACCGCCTCGAACTCGGAAATCTGGACGCGACCCGCGACTGGGGACATGCGAAGGACTATGTCCGTGCGATGTGGCAGATCCTTCAGCTTGACCGGCCGGACGATTTCGTTTGCGCGACGGGCCTTTCGCACAGCGTTCGCGACCTTGTCGATTATGTCTTCTCAAAACTTGGACTCGATGCCGACCGGTACGTCCGCGTAAGCGAGCGTTTTCTCCGCCCGGAAGAACTTCACAACCTCAAGGGGGATTCGGCCAAGCTGCGAGCGGCGACCGGCTGGGAACCCGAATATACGTTTGAAACGATGCTGGACGAAATGATCAACTACTGGCTCGAGGAACTGCGGCCGGCTCATTCTTCCGGGGCCACGACCTCATTCGCATAGAGGTCCTTGAGCTGTGGCTCGGGAACTCGCTCGGCGTATGAAGATTCGTAATTCTTGCCGATCAGATACCTAAAATAGAAGACCGGAGTCGCAACGAGGCCCGAGATCTTGTTCGGGGCTCCGTAGAGATTGGCATAGGTTCGCCGCCAGAGGCTGTTGGCGTTGCCCTTATCAAGAAAAAGTGTCCGTAGCTTTTTCCCAAATGGCATCTTGCCGACCGAGGGTGGCGGAGTGTTTGGCTGGCAGAAAGCCCGAGCTCGCGGGTCAACGAGCAGCGTCCAGCCAGCTCTCCGCATCCGCGGTGTGTATTCCGCGTCGCCATAATGCGGAAATCGCTTTTCGTCCATAAGGCCGCATTCGAGTATCGCCTCAACCGGAAAAAGAACGCAATTTCCGACGATGATCTCCACCTTCCACGGCCGGTCAGGAACCGTCCAAACGGTCTGCTGCTGCCAATGGCGAAATCCGCCCCAATAGGCACTCCACTTTGGTGCGACCTGAAAAACGCGATGCGGCTGATCCCAGAGCAGCAAAAGAGAGCCCACAACCGAACGAGGGTGCTTCTCGGCAGTTTCGATCAAATTCCGGAGCAGTTTTCGGTCAAAAACTGTGTCGTTATTGATCGAAAGTATGTAGTCCGGGTCGCGTTCTAGAGCGGCCTCGAAACCACGGTTCATTCCGCCCGAGAACCAGAGGTTTCCGTCACCGCTGACGATCTGCACGTTCGGATAGGCTGCCTTGACCTTTTCAGCTGTTCCGTCGGTCGAGCCATCGTCAACGATCACGGTAAATACCTCGAGCCCGTCGGCATCAAGCCGCTCGATGCTGCGCAGGCACTGAAAGGTGAGGTCGCACCTATTGTGGACCGGCGTTACGATCGCGACACGCTTTCTTCGTTCAGTTCGGGGCATCAAAGGACAGAATTCACGACGTTCGCGACGTATTCTATTTCGGCCGACGTCATTTCGTGGTTGTTCGGGATATACATTCCGTGGTCATGGACGATATCCGCGAACGGAAGTTCGGTACGCCCGTAGCGCTCGTACCAAAAAGGATGCCGGGCTATAGATCCGCAAACGAGCGGACGAGAGTCGACGCCCGCACGGGCAAGTTCGGCAACAAGTTCATCGCGCTTCTCGGTGATCAGCGGGTAACAAAAGTTAGAGACCAGGGTTCCCTCAGCCTGCCGAACCTTGTATTGAAAGTCCTTGATGGTCGAATCATAGGCCAGAAAATTCCGGTTCCGATTCCCGACCACCTTGTCTGCCTTTTTGAGTTGTTCCAACCCGAGAAAGGCCTGCAGGTCGGTCGACCTGACATTGAAACCAGGGTGATAGAAGGTGTAAAGGGCACGGAAGTCGTCGATGCCGTAGTGCGACCGAATTTCCGATTGCCTTGCAGGCGGCAGATCGCGATCCCAGCCGTGGCTGCGGAGCGAGATAAGAAGGTCCTTCAACTCTTCATCGTCGGTGCAGATCATTCCGCCTTCGATGGTCGAAAGATGATGGCCGAAATATAGCGAGAAGCTGCTCATCGAGCCAAAGTTCCCGGTCTTAACGCCCTTATAGAGCGAGCCAAGGCTCTCGCAGGAATCTTCGAGAAGGATGATGTCGCGGTCTTTGCAGATCGCTGTTATCTCATCCATCTTGTTTGGAAAACCGAGTACGTGGACGAGGATTATCGCCGCCGGGCCGTGTTCTTCAACCAGCCTTTCGAGATGGGCGATATCCAATCCGAGCGTTTCGGGATCGCAGTCGCAGACGATTGCGTCAAGCCCGAACTGGATCGCCGGAGCTACGGTCGTCACCCACGAAACCGCCGGAACGATGATCTTCTTGTTTTTGAGACGGCCAGAAAGAAGCAGGGCGTAGAACATCAGCAGGTTCGCCGAAGAACCCGAATTGACGAAGACCGAGTACTTGCATCCCTGCCATTCGGACCAATTCTTTTCGAACTCCGGCGTTAACTCGCCCTTGGTCAAGCGCGGAAAGGACCGCAACCAATCGGAAAGAGCGAGTATCTCTTCCCGACTGATCGTGTCCTTGACTAACGGTATGTTTACTGGATTTACCGCTGCCACTATTCCTCGTCTCGCCGATACTGGCTCTGGCTGTAGTAGCTTTGATAGTAGTAATAGTTTTCCTGCGACCGCAGATCGACGTTGTTCAGCACGACGCCGAAGATCCGAGCCCCGACATCATTCAGAAGCTGCTTGGCACGGCGAACGATCTGCCGCGAGCTCTTGCCTGAATGGACCACGAGGATCACGCCATCGACCATCGACGCGATCAAGACGCCATCGGTAAATGAGGTGATCGGCGGCGAATCGATAACGACGTGTGTGAAATTCTTCTGCAGCGTGACGAGCAGTTCCGCCATCGGCTGCGACCCGATAAGTTCGGCCGGGTTCGGCGGGATGGGCCCGGAGGTAAGCAAGTTAAGCTTGGTGCTCGGTTCCTGTTGAATAACGCCGAGGATCTCATTTTCTGACATCTCGCTTGAGAGGATCGTGCTAAGCCCCTCGCCGTTCGAAACGCCAAACACCGAATGAAGCCGAGGCCGTCGCATATCCGCGTCGATGATAAGGACCTTTGCTCCTGTTTGGGCAAGGCTGATAGCCGTATTCGTCGCTGTCGTTGTCTTGCCTTCGGAGGGAAGGCTTGACGTCACCAAAAGCGATTTCGGTGCGTGCCCGGCGGTCGAAAGAAGGATCGACGTGCGGAGCTGGCGATAAGCTTCGGCAAGCGACGACCTTGGGTCTGCGTTGATCAACAGCTCCGAATTCAATGGTTCAGTCTCCTCGTCAGGCCTGTCTGAGCCTCCGACGAGAAGCAGCTTTCGTTTCGGCATCGAATCGATCGAAGGGATAGCTGCAAGTGCCGGCAACTGCAAGTAGCTCTCGATCTCCTCGGTGGTTCCGATCGTATCATCCAGATACTCAAGGAAAAGCGCGAGGCCCATTCCGAAAAGCGTCGAAAGCAACAATGCGGCAAGGACCGTCGTCGTCCTCGAAGGCGAGACCGGATTCTTCGGCGGTATCGCATACTGGGCCACACGAATATTGTTGTCCGAGCCCTGCGATGCGATATCGTTCGAACTTTGCTGCTTCCGCAGGTTGTCCAGGAATCCCTTATTCGTTTCGATATTCTGCTGAAGGAGCTTGATCATCACCGCTCCGGCGTTCTGTCCCTGTGCTTCCTGGAACTGAACATTGAAAGCTGAACGGATCTTGTTTTCCTTCTCCTGAGCTCTTCGATACTGCGTTTCTAGAACCTTCAGCAAATTGTCGGCGGTCCGGCCTCGATATGCCTGGATCTCGGCCTGAGCCTTTTCGGTTGCATTGGCCAGCGAGTCCTCAAGGCTCTTGATCTGCGAATCGATCTCCTTAACTTCCGGCGCGGTCGGTAGAAATTCCTCGAGGAGCTTCGCCCGGTTCGCGGTCAATCCCGCGATCGTTTTCTGCGTCTCGTTCCGATAATTCAAAAGGAAATTCTCGCGTTCGGTTATGTAACGGGCGCTTTCGGCCTCGGCCAGTGCAGACACTCTTTCGGGGTTGTTGCGAACTGACAGGAACTGGGCCTCGGCGGTCTTCCGCTCGTTCTCCGCGGTGAGCAGGTCCTTGTTCAAGCCGGCGAGGCGTTCAAGAACGATGGTCTGATCTCCCGGCGTCTTAAGGATTCCCTCCGTCCGCTCCAACTCAACGAGCTTAAGCTCGTCCCGACGAATATCGGACTGGAGATCCGCGATGCGTTGCTGCAGAAAGTCGCTCGTTTTTCGTGAAGTACCGGACCGTTGTTCCTGATTCGACGCCGCAAATGTCTCTCCGATGCCGTTGACCACGAACGCCGCCAACTGAGGATCTGTGTTCCTGAATGCCACCTCGATGAGGCGTGTGTCCTTAACCGTAACCCGCGATTCCCTGACCGGCTCGATAGAAAGATTACGTTTGATGACGTCAACAAAAGGTGCAAGCCGGATAGCTTCGGCGATTTCGTCGGCCGACATCAGTCCGGAGTTCGGCGAGGCGGCAAATTCGCTTAACGAGGCATCGCTTTGTGCGTCCGGCGAGCTCGCAAGCCCGATGGCCCGCAGAAAACCGCGAACCGCTCCGCCGGAACTCTCAGCCCGGGCCGCCTGAAATTCCTTGTTCGTATCGAGATTGTGTTCCTTGATAACCCGGCGGAGGATCGTATCGCTTCCGACCAATTGGAGCTGGGTGTTGAAATATGACGGATCGAGATTAATGCTTGGCCGCTGGCGGTCGCTGGTGATCAGGTCCGGATTTGTCTGTTCCAGATCGACCTGGATCGTAGCCGAGGCCTGATAGATATTAGGCTTGCGGGCCATGTAAATGGCCGTTAACGTCGTAACGAGTACCGCGGTACCGATGACCAGCCAAAGCCGCTTTCTGACGGCCTTCCAGTAGTCCATCAGGCTGAAGCCATCTGCCGCATACATTTCACGGTAAGCCGGGTAGCGGCCCGAGCCCGGAACCAACTGCGGGTCAAATGGCCGCTCGATATCGGTCACCGGATCGGCCGGGCTCTTGATAATGTCTCTCGTTTCTCGCATGTTAAGGGCGTCCGATTACGGAACGCGATAAAAAATACTCGGAATGCCGTTCGTTAGCGATCGGCCAATGGAATTAAAAATGCTCTTCACCCGGTCCTCATTGACCGCGACAATGTCGTTCGGCTCCAAGTAAGGGTCAGCGACCTTGCGTTTCTCGATATCGCCGAGGCTAAAGACGAGTTCTTCGCGCTCAGCACTTCCCTGCTTCTGACGAAAAATTCGAATATCGTCCTTCTTTGAGGCCGGCCTGAGGCCCTCGGCCGATGCGATCGCCTGGGTCAGCGTTAGCGGCTCTTTCATAACGACCTGCCCCTGCTTGATCACGTTGCCGTAAACATAGACGACGTCGGCCTCGAGAACCGAAACGATGTCGCCGGGCAGCATCGGAATGTTCTGCTTGGCTTCGAGCACGTCCTTAAGGCTTAGGTGAAGGATCTCGAAATCGTCGTCCTCGGCAGAACGCTGGGCTGTCATCCGGCAATTTGACCTGCTGCCGGTCCGGGCGACGATCAGCCTTGAGCCGGCCTTATCTGTCGGGCCGCCGGCTTGTGCGAGCAGTTCCAGCAGCCGAATTGGACGATTGATGAAATAGTTAGCCGGCTTTTCAACGGCCCCCATTACCGCGAACGCCTGCGACCGCTGCTCAACGGCGATCACGTTCACTTCCGGATTCCGGAGATAATTCTTCGCATACGCAGCGGCGATCTCATTCGCCAGTTCGCGCTCGCTCTTGCAGACCGCGACGATCGGCTGGTCCAACCGAAAAAGCGTTATCGTCCCGTTCGTGTTCACGTTCACCCGCTGGTTCAACTCGGGATGCCGAAAGATCTGAATCTCGAGAGTGTCCTGGAATCCAATGCGATATCGGTCCTCAGAAGTTTGAAATGATGCCGGTACGCTTCCCGGGGCGGAAGTATCGCCTTGGGCGACGGCAGCCGCATTGCACATCAGCAGAATGAATAAAACGCTAAATAATGATCGCATGGAAAACCTCTCCAAGTGGGCCAAGCCTTTTACAGATCGCATTGCTAATTAACGCACGTAGCCATCAAGGCCAGTGAGCAAAGCGGGGAGAAGATTCAAACCGTAAGTTTAACAAAACAGAGCCGCTTTGGAAACCGGGATTTTGAAACCGAAATGGTTTTGGCTAAACTCTCGAAAGCACGCGTTTCGCCATGGATAATGCAACCCCAATGCTTCGGCAGTACCTTGAGATCAAGAAGCAGTATCCGGGTACGATTCTTTTCTTCCGCCTAGGCGATTTTTACGAGATGTTCAACGAGGACGCGCTGATCGGTTCTCGTGAACTTCAGATCACTCTCACCGCCCGTCAAAAAGACTCGCCAAACCCGATACCGATGTGCGGAGTTCCGTATCATGCTGCCTCGGGATACATCTCGAAACTGGTCGCAAAGGGCTATCGGGTCGCGATCTGTGACCAAACCGAGCAACCGACAAAGGGAACGAAGCTCGTTCGACGCGAGGTCGTGAGAATAATCACTCCCGGAACGTCGGTCGATGAGCAGTTGCAGGACGATCGCGAACCCTTATTCCTCTCGTCTGCCGTTGAGGTTCAGGATTCGGTCGGCGTTGCCTTTCTTGATGTTTCGACCGGCGAGTTCTTCGTCTCGGAGTTCGATGGGCCGGACCGTTGGTCCAAGGCACGCGAAAGGATCGACCGCTATTCGCCGAAGGAGCTCGTCCTCCCAAAGGACAATGCCGAGCGTTGGAAAGCCGATCTCGGGTTCGCCCGTCGGGAAAGTATCCTTTATAGCGACGACGGGGCGAAAGACCTGATCGGCGGCGGCATAACCATCACTCCCGTGGAAAATGAAGCGGCCGATCCCGAAATCGCTACGCAGTTGCTTCAAAAGCAGTTCGGCGTTAAATCTCTGGCAGGGTTTGGGATAGAAGGGCGAAGTGCCGCGATTGCCGCCGCGGGGCAGTGCCTTGCATATGCCTCCGAGACCCGCCGAGCGGCCGCCGATCACATACTCGGCCTTTCTTTTCAGGAATCTAACGAATTTCTGAATCTCGACGCCATCACCATCGGCAACCTCGAAATGATATCCGGCCGCGGCGGCTCGAAAACGAGCCTGCTTGGCACCATTGATAGCACGGTTACCGGCATGGGCTCGCGATTGCTACGCGCCTGGATGATGCGGCCTTCGGTTAAACGAAGCGAGATCGAGACACGGCTCAATGCGGTCGATGAACTTGGCGATTCGATCCTTCGGGACAAAGTGCGGTTTCTGCTCAAAAGCGTTTATGACATCGAGCGGCTCGTCGGCAAACTGGGCATGCCCTCGTTCAATGCAAGAGATCTTCTTGCCGTCAGCCGCTCGCTTGGGCAAACCCCGGAACTCAACAGTGCAATAAGGGACGCGAGATCGCTGCTTCTACAGGTGCTTTCCGAGAACATCCATGAACTTCCCGAGTTGCGAGACCTCATCGCTCGCGCGATCAGCGATGAACCACCGGTGAACATTTCGGACGGCGGTACGATCCGCGACGGATTCAGTTCGGAACTGGATGATCTCCGTGCGGCCGAAGGCTCGGTTAAGCAAGCCATCGCCTTGTTTGAGACCCAAGAGCGGGAGCGAACCGGCATTCCGACCCTCAAGGTCCGTTTCAATAACGTCTTTGGTTATTACATCGAAATTTCCAAGGCAAATCTGTCAAAAGCCCCGGAACACTACGAGCGCAAACAAACGCTTGCAAACGCCGAACGCTTCACAACCCCCCAGCTCAAAGAATGGGAAGCAACCGTCCTCGGAGCTGAGGACCGGATAATCAGGCTCGAAACCGAACTGTTCGCCGAGGTCGTTGGCGCGGTCCGCGGCGAGATACGAAAGCTGCAATCTACCGCGCGAGCGATAGCAACGCTCGACGCTTTGGCGGCACTCGCCGAGACGGCAGCCAAGCGAAACTACGTTCGTCCGATCCTGCACGATGGCGATGAGATCGAGATCAAGAACGGCCGCCATCCTGTCGTTGAATCTTTCGTCGAGGGTTCGTTCGTACCTAACGACGTTTATCTTAATAACGCTACCGATCGGCTGCTGGTGATCACCGGCGCGAACATGGGCGGCAAATCGACGCTCCTTAGGCAGGTCGCATTGATACAGGTCCTTGCACAGATCGGATCATTCGTTCCGGCGACCTCGGCACGCCTGCCGATCGTTGACAGGATCTGGACGCGCGTCGGGGCATCAGATGACCTTGCCTCCGGCCGTTCGACGTTTATGGTCGAAATGACCGAGACCGCGACGATTCTCAACAATGCGACGCCGCGAAGCCTCGTCATTCTGGATGAGATCGGCCGCGGCACCTCGACCTTCGACGGGCTCGCCATCGCGTGGTCGGTTGCCGAGTATCTCCACAACTCGCCCGACCACTCAGCCAAAACGCTCTTCGCAACTCATTATCACGAACTCGCGGAGTTGGCTGAGCATCTTCCGGGTGCGAAAAACTATCAGATATCTGCCATCGAGCGGGACGGCGAGGTGGTTTTCCTGCACAAGCTGACGCCCGGGCAGGCATCGAAGTCCTACGGCATCGCCGTTGCGCGGCTTGCGGGCCTACCGGCTGAGGTCATCGCACGTGCAAATGAGGTGCTGAAGAAGCTTGAGAAATATGAGCTCGCCGTCTTTTCAGATGAATCGGCGTCGGGGCTCAAGCGGGCCGCCGGCCGCTCGGCCGCCGCTCAAATGCCGCTATTTTCAGGGTCAAATGAACCCGATAGTCCGCTGAACTAGGTGAAACTGTTTGGAAAGATCACTAGGTAAATTGTTTTTCATAGGGATTCCCGGACCGGAGCTCAACGCTCAGACTCTTGAGTTGCTTGAGTACGTCCGCCCCGGCGGGGTTTGCCTTTTCGCTCGAAACGTTAAGTCGCCGGTGCAGGTGAGCGAACTTCTCGCCGGACTTCGGGAGGTCCTTGGCCCGCAGGTGATGCTCAGCATCGACCAGGAAGGCGGAACCGTGGATCGCCTTCGTCGGATAATCGAGCCGTTCCCTGCCGCCGAAAAGATAAGAGCCGCCGAAGAAGCCGCCGAACACGGATCCCTCATCGGCCGAACACTTCGGCTGCTCGGCTTCAACGTAAACTTCGCTCCGGTCGTTGATGTCGCGACCGAAAGTCGCCATTTGAACAACAACGGACTGCGGGGCCGTTCCTTTGGTCGTTCGGTTGACGAGGTTGTTGAACTTGCCGGTAGCTTTCTCGCCGCGATGGAGGCCGAAGGTATCGCCGGATGCCTGAAGCACTTTCCTGGACTCGCCGGAGCCAATGTCGATTCGCATGAGGAATTGCCCCAGATCGCAGTTGATGAAAATGAATTTGCATCGGTTGATCTGCCGCCGTTTCGGAGCCTGATCGAAAAGAATCAGGTGCGTTTCGTCATGGTCGCCCATGCCATTTATCCTGAGCTTGCCTTGCAGGAGCGGGATCGAAATGGCAGACTCGTATCTTCTTCTTTGAGCGGTTCTGTATTGGACAATTTTCTTAGAGAGCGGTGCGGATTTGAGGGAGTTGCGATAACGGATGATCTTTTAATGGGAGCAATAACACGCGAATACGGCCTTCCGGATGCGTGTGTAATGGCGGTCGCGGCGGGCGAGGATATGCTTGCGATCTGCTCGGAGCCTGAGCTCGTGAAGAGTAGTTTTGACCGTCTAGCTGAAGCGGCAGAAACGGGCGAACTGAGTGAAGCGAGGATCGTATCAGCAACCGATAGGATCGATCGGATAGCCTCGACGCTCGCCGAGCCTATCGGCCTTGATCTCGCGGAGCTCGAAACGATCTCCGAAAGGGTCGCAGATTTCAAATCACGTCTTCAGTAAAATCAGTTTATAGTTTGTAATGATGATCTTTCAGAAATTTTTCGTTTTTCTCGTCATTTTCGTAATGGCCTTTTCGGTTTCGTGCCGCCGAGGTGGTTCGGAGTACGTTACCGTCGCCCTTTCGGAATCGTTTTCCGGTTTCGACACGCTGACCTCGGACAAGTCCGACGCAGCCGCCGAACGCGTCCGGAACCTGATGTTCAACGCCCTGGTCAAAAAGACCGAGAGCTTTGACTACACCGGTGAAATGGCGGAAAGCATCGAGACCTCCGAAGACGGAAAGGCCATCACGTTCAAATTGCGGCAGAACATCAAGTTTCATAACGGTGCCGGCTTCACCTCTAAAGACGTGAAGTACACCTTCGACGAACTCTTCAATAGCACCGGATATAAGCGGCTCGCCTTCTTTGATTCCGTTGACAAGCAGCTCGTCGCCCACATTGATGGAATCGAAACCCCCGATGAATTTACGGTTGTATTCCGCATCGCACGCCCGGCACTGAAGAACCAGCTTCTCTCGAACCTTGTCGCAATTCCTGTGATCCCTGATGGAACCGTCGCGACGCAGCGGACGCAGCCGATCGGCTCAGGGCCTTTCAAGTTCGTTAATTTCGACCAATCGCAAAGCACTGTAGAACTTGAGGCTTTTGCTGAATACTGGGACGGGGCTCCGAAGGTAACCAAGTTGCGCGTTAAGACGATCCCGGACGCGAGTGCACTTCAGGCCGAACTGCAGACCGGAGCCGTCGATATCGCCCCGGTCCCTTCAAACCTGACACCCGATTCGCTGAAAACGCTTGCAGGTCTCCCGAATCTGAATGTTCAGCAGTTCGATGGCTCAAATATTCAGTATCTTGGTCTCAATACGCAGTCAACCCCACTGACCAAAGTAAAGGTTCGGCAAGCCATCGGCTACGCGATTGACCGTGAAAAAATTATTCGGGAACTACTCTCAAGCCAAGGAAAGATAGCTAATTCAATTCTCCCCGAGGGCTCGTGGGCCTATTCGCCGGGCACGCAATACAACTTCGATCCCGAACGGGCGAGGAAGCTTATTTCCGAATCGGGTTACAAGAACGAGCCCATCAAGTTCAAATTTGCCGCCGGCAACGCGGCATACAGCAGCTATGCACAAGCGATCCAGAATATGCTGGTTGAGGTTGGATTGAATGTCCAGATAGAAACGCTCGATCCGAATACGATTCGCGATCAACTTAGGCAGGGAAATTTCGAGATGAACACCGGTGTTTGGGTTGGCGGCAATCAGGATCCGATCTTTATGAAGGATCTGTTCACCACCGCTCGCATTCCGGGCCCGAACGTCAGTTGCTGCAACCGGAGCCGATATAGCAATACCGAGGTCGATAAATTGGTTGAACAGGCCGTTAACGAAACGGATCGAGAAAAAGCAAAGCAGCTTTATGTCGATGCCTGGGCGATCATCAGCAATGATCTGCCGCTCTTCCCGCTCTGGTATCCGGCAAATATGGTCATTACAAGCAAACGGATCGGTAATGTGAAGATCAGCCCGAGCGGCGACTGGAGTTTCATCAAGGACGTAACTGTGCAGAATTAAGCCGAAAATCGGTTTAGGCTTGACAAACCCTATTCGGAAAGTAAAATAAGGGTTTGCTGTGCGGGAGTAGCTCAGTGGTAGAGCGCAACCTTGCCAAGGTTGAAGTCGCGAGTTCGACCCTCGTCTCCCGCTCCAAGTTTCCAAGGAGAAATGATAACGGCGATTCGGTGAAGACGTTGGCTTTGCCTTCATCCCTTATCCTTTCTCCTTTATACTTTCCATACGCGGCGGCGTAGCCAAGTGGTAAGGCAGAGGTCTGCAAAACCTTTATTCATCGGTTCGATTCCGATCGCCGCCTCCAGCATTTAGCCCATTCCCCGACATCGCATCTCCTTTCCAAAGCATCATAGGCGTGAGAATACTTCTCTGCCGGAGGGAGTTGTGTCCCAAGGGCAGAACTTTCCCTTCTCGTTTATCGTTGGAGAGAAATTGAAGAGTGTTCTCGTGATGATTCTCACCGCTCTTCGCTTTTGACTTACTTTTTGTTAGCTTTGGGGAAAATGAGAATTTCAAGTCCGTTTTCGTTCGCCGGAAGAACCGAGTGGTTGAGATACTGCCTTTTGTTGACGGCGGTTCTGACTTCGCTTTCGTTCAGCATCAACGGCCAAACCCCCGGGGTTCAAAAGCCCCGTGTGGTTCAGCCGGGGGCCCCGGGCCAGCCGACGCGCCAGCTCCCGAGCGAGACCAGAGGATCGTTACCCGCCACATCGCCGAAGGATGTCGAATTCATGCAAGGCATGATTATGCATCACGCGCAGGCGGTAGAGATGACAGCGTTGATCGCTGGTCGGACGACGAACCGAGACATACTACTGCTCGGCGAACGAATTAGTAAGTCGCAAGAGGACGAAATCGCGTTCATGATCCGTTGGCTCGAATTAAGAAACCAGCCAACCGAAACGAAAGCCCACGGTAGCTCATCACATGGCGGCGGCTCGCATCGAATGCCCGGAATGCTCTCTGCCGCACAGATGAACGAGCTTCGAAATGCAAAAGGAAGCGAATTCGACCGGCTCTTCCTTGAGGGGATGATTCAGCATCACGAGGGCGCGCTCGTAATGGTCAAGGACCTGTTCGAGACCGCCGGTGCGGGGCAGGATGCCGAACTCTTCAATTTTGCTACCGATGTCGATAGCGGCCAACGTGCCGAGATAAAAACGATGGAAACTTTGTTGTCGAAAATCCCGTAAAGATACAGTCATGAGTAAAGTGCAATCGCTGAAGTCGCTAATTTTCCTCGCCTGCATGCTGCTGGTTTTCTCCGGCACGTCGGCGATCGTTGCCCAAAATGGCCCTAAGCCGCTTCCTCCGGGAATGAAGGGAGCGGACTCGAACGATCCGCGGGCAAAGCTCTCGCCGGGGCTTTTTGACGCCGGTGAGGCTGCCGTTGGGATCAAGCATATCTCGTTGCTGAAAAAGCCTGCTGCGTTCGATCTTGGTATCGACCCCGAAGGCCCGAAGATCGGAACGGCACTGAACGCCCTCGGCATCCCCGACCCGAAGATGGTCCCTGCACAGATGCGGCTGTCATTCGCCGGGCTTGCTTTCGCAAATTCGGATCTGGCGTTTCAGGGTAACCGTCTTTTCCTCGGAAATTTTTACGGTGTCAATATCTATGACATCTCGGACCCCGTGGATACAAAGCTCTTGACCTCAATGGTTTGCCCGGGCGGCCAGGGCGACGTTTCGGTTTACAAGAATCTGATGTTCATGTCGGTCGAGATGCCGAACGGCCGGCTCGATTGCGGTGAGCAAGGCTTCCCCGCGACCGGAGCACCGGGCGGAAACGGCCCGCCGGCGGCAAGCAAGGACCGCTTCCGCGGCGTTCGCATTTTCGACATAAGCGATATCTCGAGCCCGAAGCAGGTCGGCGCTGTACAGACGTGCCGCGGCTCGCACACACACACTCTGGTCGTCGACCCCAAGGACAAGGAGAACGTTTACATTTACGTTTCCGGAACGTCGTTCGTCCGCCCCGGCGAAGAGCTTGAAGGCTGTTCAGGCGGCCCGCCCGACAAAGACCCGAACACCGCTCTTTTCCGGATCGAAGTGATCAAGGTGCCGCTCAAGGCTCCGCAGGATTCAAAGGTCGTGAACGCACCGCGCATTTTCGGCGACCCGAAGACGGGTGCGATCAATGCACTGAACGACGGCGGTTCGCATGAATCGCAGGGCCGTCCGCAGGAAACGAATCAGTGCCACGATATTACGGTCTATTCGGAGATCGGCCTTGCTGCCGGGGCTTGCGCCGGTAACGGAATTCTGCTTGATATCAAGGATCCGGCAAATCCGAAGCGTGTCGAGGCCGTAAACGACCCGAATTATGCCTATTGGCACTCGGCTTCATTTTCAAATGACGGCAAAAAGGTGGTGTTTACCGACGAATGGGGCGGCGGCATGGGGCCGCGTTGCCGCGAATCGGACCCGAACAAGTGGGGAGCGAATGCTCTTTTCCACCTCAACGGCACCAAGCTGGAGTTCAAGAATTACTACAAACTGCCGGCAGCACAGAGCTCAACCGAGAACTGCGTTGCACACAACGGCTCGCTTGTTCCTGTTCCCGGCCGCGACATCAAGGTCCAGGCGTGGTATCAGGGCGGAATCTCCCTGATGGACTTCACGGATGCGGCCAACCCGGTCGAGATCGGTTACTTCGATCGCGGCCCGATCGACAGCAAGATGCTCGTTATGGGCGGTTCATGGTCGGCCTATTGGTACAACGGCCGCATTTACTCGGCCGAGATCGCTCGCGGGCTTGATATTTTCGAGCTTGAGCCGACCGAGTACCTTTCGCAAAACGAGATCGATGCTGCCAAGCTCGTTCGCTTTGACGTGCTGAACGTCCAAAATCAGGAACGCTATGACTGGCCGCGGAAGCTCGTCGTGGCGAAGGCCTACGTCGATCAGCTCGAACGTTCTAAGGCGATCAGCTCCACGCAGATCAGAGAGCTGCGACAGGCCATCGCGACTGCCGAGACTTCGAACCTCGACAAGAAGTCGAAGTCCAAGCTTAAGAATCTTGCGTCCTCGCTGCAAAAGACAAAAGCAGCAGATGAGGTAAACGCAGGCCGGATCCGGGCACTTGTCGAAGTACTCAAGAGTCCGCAGGTCTAGTGCGAAAGCGATCGGCACAAGGAAGGGGCTGTCCGAAAGGTCAGCCTCTTTTTTATTTCGCGTTAATGAACAAGACGAGAAGTAGAGCGGAACGAGATGTCCAGGCGACGGTTCGGATCCAGTTCGTATTCACCAACCGCCGGTGCGCTTCCCGCGAGAACCCTTTTGCGAGCCGCTCGTGGCACGGCACCTGGACAAGAAATGTCGAAGCCCAGATGACGCCGAGTAGAACGAGATTCGACAACGCCCAATTCGATACGCTTGACTGCCAACCGAGATAAAGCAAGGCGATCGCTGTTGTCAGTTCGAAAAGCATTACCGGCCCGACCACGTAGCTCGTTAGGTTTTGGTGACGGCGATGATACTCGGTGTAGTTCTCAGGGCCGACGGCATCCATGAGCGGATAGTGAACGATCTGGACGAACCAGATCGATCCCGTCATGAACAGCGTGGCCGCGAGATGAAAAAGCAGAACGGACTGGTCGAGGTCGGCGTTCATTGCAGATCGTCGATGACGGCACGGGCCGCCCGCCCTCCGGAGACCATCGCTCCCTGTATCGAGGCATTGTCCAAATGGTCGCCGCAGACGTACACGCCGGGCCTGACCCTGACTTCCCTCTCTGCGGGCGTCAGTGCCGGCGGTTCCTGCGAAGGCAACGCGTAGTCGATCTCGTATGTCGCCAAATGCTTCCATTCATCGACCTCGCGTCCGAACCAATCAGCAAGCTGCTCTCTGACCTCGGCCAATAATGCAGAAGCGTCGTGACCCGTGCCGAGTACCGAAATGGAAGCGAGGTCAGTGCCTTCCGGCCCATAGCTCGGAGCAATACGAGTTGGAAAGCAAATGTTGTTGATCGGGCCGGTGCCGTCACCGTTCAAGATGAGGACAGCGTCGGTCAGCGGTGCAAGCGGAACCGAAAAGTAAATGCACGTAACGCCAACTCCATTCGCTGCATCCGGCTTGCCCAAAAGCTTTGCGGCGGCCGGTGCATCCGTGGCGATAACGGTTGCGGCCGCTTCGATCACTTCGCCGCTTTCCAGAGTTACAACGCCATCGCCAACGCTCGCCACCTTCGTATTGAATCGCAGGCTCGAGTCCGGAAGCTTTTCGGCCAGGGCCCGCGGGATGGCCTCCATCCCTTCAGCGGGGAGGCAGGCATTTCCCATTGAGAACATCCAGAAAACAAAATCGAACATCCGGCTTGAGGTCTTCAGTTCCCTTTCGAGAAATATGCCGCCGAGAAAAGGCCGGAAGAACCGCTCGATCAGCGAATCGGTAAATCCCGCCGCTTCCAGCCGTTCGAGCGTTGTGGTCTCCTTTCGTTCAAAGAGCTTTTCCGACGCATCTTTCAATACATCTGCGCGGATCAGGCCGACCCTGAGCTTATCAAAGAGCGTTCCGATCGGCGTGAAGACCGTTGGGATCGCCGCAAGCGGCCGGCGGAAGGGATCCGTTATGGAATGAAACGAGCCACTATAGCGAACAAGAGCACCCGGCTCGAACTTTCGAAGGTTGAGTCTGGCAAGGTCTATCCGGCGGTTCACTTCCGGATAGCTGTCAAGGAGTACCTGGAAACCGCGATCGAGCTTGAACCCTTCAACAACATCCGTCTTTACCCGTCCGCCAACACGGTCGGATGCTTCAAAAACTAGGAATTCTCGGCCCGCTTCCTGCAATTCCAATGCACAGCAAAGGCCGGCCAGCCCTGCACCGATGATCACAATTGGCTTGTTCATAATTCGAGTCGATCCGGATTCTTGGGCCGATCTCACCCGCTGCCAAGAGACCTTCCGGGAAACGCTTTACATTCGCGGACGCGCGAAAGTAAGTTTCATTGATCCTTTCTACTTTTCTTTTTGCCGAGTCTCGCTTAGGATGATTCTACCCGCGACCGCGGCAAACTTATAAGCGACACCGTTCTTCTTTGACCGACCAATGCAACCTCTCGAGACCTTATATCCACTTTTGATAGATCCGATCTGGCTGCCGGCGACCATTGTTTTCGTCTTCGGAGCCGCCGTCGGTAGCTTTCTCAACGTCGTTATCCATCGTGTTCCGAACGAGCAATCGATCGTCTTCCCGAATTCGGCGTGTCCAAAGTGCTCGGCTTCGATCAAGGCGTATGACAACATCCCGGTCCTAAGTTGGCTGATCCTCGGTGGAAAATGCCGCAACTGCAAGGCCCCGATTTCGGTGCGTTATCCGGCGGTCGAGCTTTTGAACGCACTTCTTTGGCTCGGAGCGTTCTTGATCTTCGGCCTGAATGCATTTCTCCCGGTCGCATTGGTTTTCGTTACGGTAACGGTCGTCCTTGTGTTCATCGATGCCGAGCACATGATCTTGCCGAACGTGATCACTTACCCGTTTCTCGCGTTTGCGATCATCGTCCGCATCGCGTTCCCGCTAATGGCGGGCAATAGCTTTTTTCCCGATACATTGGCGTATCCGCTTACGGGCCTCGCGGGACAGCCTTCGGTACTTGTTTCGCTCGCCGGTGCAGTTCTCGGAGCGCTTGCGGGCGGCGGAATTCTCTGGGGCATTGGCGAGGCATGGAAACGCCTTCGCGGCGTTGAGGCAATGGGCCTCGGCGATGTGAAGATGATGCTTGGTTATGGTGCCCTGCTCGGTTGGCGGCTTGCGTTCCTTTCGATCTTCATTGCCGCATTTGCCGGAGCGGTCGCGGGGATCGGGATCATGCTTATCAAGCGCGATCGGAACTTTCAGGCGCAAATTCCCTTCGGTATCTTTCTTGGGATCGGTTCGATCGCCGCACTCTTTTTCGGCGAAACGATCGTCTCTTGGTATCTTGGCCAGTTCGCGTACTAGTTGGTTTCAGGCAGGCCGCTTTGCTGCTTGTTCGAAGCACGCGGACGAACAGAACATCGGGCCGTTCCCGACCTTTCGCATTTTAGATTCCGGCCGCCAGTTGCCGCACGTCATACATCTCGCAAGTTTGCCGCCTGCTTGCTCTTCGACCTTACCCAACGGCTGGTCCGGAAACCGTCCGGCACGTATCTCCTTGACCGCTTTCCAAACGCCGTACGCGGCCCGGAGCTGTTTCCGGTAGCGGAATGCCGACAAAGCAAAGAGCACCGCAATTACGCCGAGGATAATTAGGGCTTCTCTCATTTCTGGGTCGTCGGCGGCTGCAGGAGAAGTTCTTCGATCTCTTTGATGACCGGGCTGGCGGGATTCACCGAACGCAAACGCTTGAGCGTCTCAATTGCCAGATCTCCCTGCCCCGCCTGCCAATATGCACGCGTCAGGAACTGCAGTGCTTTTTCTTGTTTGGGATTGTCCTTCAAAACCGTCTCAAATTCCTTGATCGCATTCCTATTGTCCGGCGGTGTTTGAAGAAAATATGTGAGAGCGTAATCGGTCCGCACATCAACGTCATTCGGCCGAGCGTCGAGAGCCATCTTGTAATACTTGCGGGCGTTCTCGAAGGGCTCGTTCTTCTTTTCAAAATAACCTACATCGAAATTTGCGTTCCCCAGAGCGACCTTTATCTGGTAGTCACCCGGATTCAGTTTCAACGCACGCTCAAGCAACCGTGCCGATTCACGCAAAAGTGCCGTATCCTGCTGCATCGCGGAATAGCGATAGAGAGCCAGCCCGAGATCACGCTGAAACGCAAAGTTCTCCGGGCTCGCGTCAGCCTCGGCGATCTTGGCACGGATTTCTTCATTCGAAAGGGTCTGCGAGTTCGAATTGCTGTTCTCGGCAGCGGGTTCGGAACCGATCTTCTCGACCTGATTTCGCAGCGACGCCACCTCGGTGCGGTTCAAGGCATTGGCAACAAGAAAGCCGCCAATAAAGCTAAGGATCACTGAGATAACGGAAATGGCGATATACGCTTTCGGCATCACCCTCAATCGTATCAAACCTGTCAGGGCAAAATAAAAGCGGCCGTCCGATTCCGACAGCCGCCGCGAAACAAAACTCTACTTCTCATCAGTGTCCGGTGGAATATACGGCAGGTCACCGGCACGACGCCGGATCGGCGGATCGGTCGCTCGTCGCCGCGGAACTGTCTCATTGTTGCGCCGATCGACGCTTCCCGCTGGCAGCCCCTTTCCGTGAACCGCTTCGACCAAAATACGAGTTATTTCTTGGGAAAGCGTTCTGTGCTCCGCTGCGGCACGGCGCCGAAGCGATTCCTTGAGTTCGTTCGGAACGTATGCCCCGATGAAAACTCCTTTCCTGTTTGCCATAGATTTTTTCGATTCTCCGGTCGTTTGAAAAGGCCTCTTGGCGGAACAGCCTGTAAGCCGAATTCTGTATCCTCGTAGAGGATGACGGCCATTCATCTAGGCCGGCGGTCACCCGTCGGCTCCAGCAACCTACCCGGAAACGTCCGCCTTTCGGCGTTGCGGGCGGGCCGCCCGAAAACGTTTCCCTATTTGGTCTTGCACCGCGAGGAGTTTGCCTGGCCATACCTGTTACCAGATATGCCGGTGGGCTCTTACCCCACCGTTTCACCCATCACCCCGAAGGGCTGGTCTGTTCTCTGTTGCACTTGTCGTCACCCGAATTAACGGGTGCCCGGACGTTATCCGGCTCGCTGCCCTTTGGTGTTCGGACTTTCCTCCCTAACAAAACTGTTACGGCGGCCGTCCGGCTGTTCCGCCTCAGGCAAGTAAGATTATAGCAAAATTGTTGAACATCTGTAATCGTGATTTATCTTTTCCCTGCCGCAGCGTTCACTTTCAGCCGCCGCTTAAGACCAGGTGTTCCCACTTGAGCCTTATTTCCTCGCGGACGCGGCTTTCGATCAGTGCCGGCGTCGGAAGCTTTAGAACTTCCCTTGCCAGGGCCTGAGCCTCCTCGAATGCGATCGATTCAATTACGCGGCGTGCACCGGGAAGCGAATTGGCGTTCATGCTCAATTCCTCAGCTCCCATGCCGACCAAAAGCGGAATGTAGAACGGCGAGCCTGCCATTTCGCCGCACAATGTGACCGGCCGTTTCCCGTTCTTTCCTGCCTCGATCACGTCGCGAACGGTCCGCAAGACCGAGGGATGTAGCGTCTGATACCAATTCGCAACGTTCTCGTTATCGCGGTCCGCCGCCAAAAGATACTGGATCAGGTCATTAGTGCCAAGACAGAAAAAGTCCGCCTCTGAGCAAAGCTCGTCCGCAAGGATCGCCGCGGCCGGAACCTCTATCATGATCCCGATCTTCGGTTCGCCGAATTCGATGCCACGCGAGCGGAGCCGTTCTCGAACATCGATAATGATCTCGCGTACCTCGCGCACCTCGCCTGGGTCAGAGATCATTGGAAGCACGATGTTCATCTCGCCGGCGGCCGAAGCACGAAGAAGAGCGCTGATCTGACGTCGGAATTCCTTTGCATAGCTCAAGCTGAGCCGAATTCCGCGAAGCCCAAGGGCCGGATTTCGCTCGCGGTCATCGCCGCGTCCGGAGATCTGCCCGATACCGATGTCGAAGGTCCGAATGTTGACGCAGTGGCCCGCAGCCGACCGCAAAAGCGTCGAATAAGCTTCGTACTGCTGTGCTTCCGTTGGATACCTTCCGAAGCGGCCGATCAACGACTCCGATCTGAACAACCCGACACTATCCGCACCGTTTCGCCTTGCGATCGGATACCCGTTGACCGAGTCCAGATTCGCGCTCAGCCGGATGACACGACCGTCGAGAGTTCTTGCCGGTTCGGTAACATCCTTAACGATCTTGCTTATTTCAGGGGCTTTTGGCGTCCTGTCGCGGTAATCGGCCTCCGTGGCCGCGGAAGGATTGAGCACGACCTCGCCTCGGTATCCGTCAACGATAATCCGGTCGCCGCTTCGAAGGTGCCGAAGTATCTTTCTTAGTCCGGTTACGGCAGGAATGTTGAGTTCACGGGCCAGAATGTAAGCGTGCGACGTCCAGCCGCCGTGTTCGCTTACGATAGCGATCGGCCGGTCTTCGCCAAGCTCGATCAGCGTCGAAGGGCGGATCTCTTTTGCAGCCAAAACCGATCCCGCCGGAAGCCGCATCGGCGTTCGACGCCTTTGGCCGAGAGCGGCTTGTATCCTGTCGGAGATGTCCTGAATGTCGGTTGCTCTTTCGCGGATGTTCGGATCGTCGAGCGAGCGGTACTTGATCAGATAAGAATCGGTAACGGTTTTCACCGCCCATTCGGCGTTGACGTGTTCATTTGAGATCGAATCCTCAAGAGCTGAAAGAAAACTTCGATCCTCGAGAACAAGAAGGTGAGTGTCTAGTATTCCCTCGGCGATCGAGTTCAGTGCGGTATTCTCCGATCTGATCAGGCGTCGGATCTGGTCGCGGGCGACCGCTATCGCCGTCCGAAGCCGTCTTAACTCACCGGAAACGGCATCTTCATTGATCGATACCCGGAAGAACTGTCGCCGGTCGCCGTAAAGGGAAACGATCTGCCCGATCGCGATGCCGCGAGAGACAGCCCTGCCGACATACCTGATCTGGTTTTTTCGGCCTGCGTTGTCGCTCACGTGTATCGATTCCGAGAAAAAGACTAGTTGCCGAAGCTAATACCGCCGCCCGATTGTGACGGGAAGAAAGGCTTCAGCATTCCGGCAAACGCCGCAAGATTACGAGTTTGGATCAAGATCGCTCCCGGCCCCGAAAACTCCGCAACCAGGCCTTCGCCGCTCGCCAAGCTCCGGAAGAAACCGGCCTTTGACGCTTTGCGAAGGTTGTACTGCATATGGCCTTCCCATGCGACAAGATGCCCGGTATCGACCACATATCCCTCGCCCGGTGCCAGAACCTTCCGGTGGATCGCTCCAAACGATGAGATGAGAAGCAGTCCGTTGCCTGAAACCTCGAGCAAAAACAGCCCTTCGCCGCCGAAGAAAGACTTCGCTCCGCCGAACTTTGTCTCGACCGTAAGGCTTGTATCGCCGGCCAGGTATGAACTCGACTGGACCTTGAACTGTTGGTTCCGCATCTCGATACCGACAATATCGCCGGGAGTTCCCGGAGCGAGTGCGACCTCGCCGGGTCCACCCTGTGCCGTAAACGTCGACACGAAGGCTGATTCACCACCGACCGCACGCTTTAATGCCCCGAAAACACCGCCCTTCATCTGCGACTGAAGATCGACATTTGAGGACATCGAGACCATTGCCCCGGCCTCGGCATTGACCGACTGGCCAGCATCCAGCTTAACGACCGCGAGAGCGAACGAACCGGCGTGCTTTATCTCCCACGTATAGCCTCTTCCCTGTCCGCGCCCGTCCTGGTCGAAATGAAATGTTTCATTCGACCGCGGCGGCGGAGCACCGACGACCGGCGGCGGTTCCGTAACCGCCAAAGTAAAGCCACAGGACCCGCAAAATCGGGCGTTTGGAGCGATATCAGCCGTGCATTTAGGACAATTCATTTATATTGCTACTCCTGAGCGTTGAAGTATGATCGTGCTTGCCTCGTCGGCATTTGCCGCAAAATCGAGGAGCCCGACATCTTTTGAAGATACGACGAGTTCCTTCTCCCAGTTCGCTACGACATTCCGCCAGCATTCGCCGACCAGCACGAGCGGCCTCGGTGAAAGGACATTGGTTTGCAGCTTGTTCCAAACGAGAGATATCTCGGTGACCGTCCCCATTCCTCCCCGGAATGCGACGAATCCGACCGATCGCGTGATCAGATTCTGCAGGCGATCGTAAAAATGGTCGGTGGCAACCTTATCGGTGAGGAAGCGGTTCGGCTCGGAGCGAAATTGGTTCATCACGATCCCAAAAACGCGTCCGCCGGCCTCGCGGGCTCCTTTGGACGCTGCTTCCATTACACCTAGATAGCCGCCGGTGCAGATAGCAAAGCCAGCCTCTGCCAATCTTTTCCCGAGGTCATGTGCATCTTGATACTCGGGCGAATCCGCGGTGCATTTTGAACCGCCGAAGATCGTCACCATTTTCTCTGGGGCATTGTCGGGCACAGTTGATTTCCTCCGCTCGCAGGTTCTTGATAGCGAAATTATATCTGATACGGAACCAGCATCAAATCAGTTCGGCGGATTCGAGAGTTCCGCTTCCTCAGGCGTGAGATTTCCGGCCTGATGGATGGCCTTCACTGTATTAGTGACCAGCAACAGCACAAAACCGATAAGGAAAAACGCTATCAGCGCGAGTATCGCCTGCCGATATGAACCCGTAACGCCGATTACGACCGCAAACACCGCATTTCCGAGCCACGACGTTCCCTTTTCGGAGATCTCATAGATGCCAAAAAATGCCGATTCGCGCTCCTTTGGGATCATCTGTGAATACAGCGATCGGGAAAGAGCTTGTGTGCTTCCAAGTACCAACCCAATGAACACGGCCATTCCGATGGCTTGGGCCGTTGTTTCAAGGAATCCGTAAGCAAAAATGACAATGCAGCACCAGATGGCGAGACAGACCATGATCGTCCGCTTTGCCCCAATAAAACGGGAAATGTACTCAAATCCGATGGCCCCGATCAAAGCCGAGATCTGTGCGACGACGAATATCCCCAAAAGAAACGTCTGGTCCGTTTCGAGGCCCCGCGAAACGAAAAGCTCTTGGGAAAGAAACACGGACGAGTTGAGGATCACGGTTTGGATACCGTCGTTGTAAAAAAGATAGGCGATTAGGAAAAGTAGTGTATATCGCAAACCCGAAAGCTCTTTGATCGTCCCGCCAAGTTCCTTGAATCCCGCAGTTAGCAGATTTTGCCCGTCTTTCCGCTCCCGCTTCTGATTCCTGCTCTTCAATAAACGAAACGTTACGATCGCGAAAAGCCCCCACCATAGCGATGCCGCGAGCATCGATATCCGAACCGCAGTTCCCTCCGTAATTCCGATCGCCGGGGCAAGCTGGATCAACGCGATGTTTATAAAGAGCATTATGATCCCGCCGAGGTAGCCTGCGGCGTATCCATGGCTTGAAACGCGGTCGCGGCGATCCTCGGTCGTGATGTCAATCAAATAGGCGTTGTAAAAGACGTTCGTCGCCGCAAATGATATGTTCGCGGCGATGAGCAAAAGACACCCCCAAAGGTAGTTGTCGCCGGTAATGAAGAACAGCAGCGAACTTGCGATGACGCCGGTGTAACAAAAACCCGCCATCATCCGCTTTTTCAGGTTCGTATAGTCGGCGATCGAGCCGAGGATCGGTAAGAGAAAGACCTGCGCGAAGACAGAAACGCCGAGCGTTGACGTAAACAGGTTGTCGGAGGTGATCGAAGCGTACCCACCGAGCGAGAGAACTGTCCCGCCGCGGCCGACGTCATTTTGCGCAAGAGCGGTCAAATATGGCCCAAGCAGCACGCTAACGACCGTCGTATAAAAGGCCGAATTTGCCCAGTCATAGGTGATCCATCCAAAGATCTCCCGCTTGTCGTTCTTTTCCGCCATGGTTTTGGTCTTCGCGATGTTAGCAGATTCGCGGCAATGTGGCACGGCTACTTCTGATGAAGCGCCGAGAAAGCAAATAAAAACGGACACTTCTCTCGTCGTGCGTTGTCCATGGCGTCTTGACATGAAAATCGAAACGATGTACTTTTAGGGCACTTTTCTTTTCTAAAGTCTTGAAAATTTGGTCTTCCGGAACATTCTAAGGCGGGCGATTGGGCGAGTTTTAGTTGTGTTACGGGTAATCTGAGGAGGGAGATTTCTAGTATGTCTTGGACACAAAAGGTTTTGTCCTCACGAAGCCTTGCAGCCGTTGCCGCCGTTGGCGTCTTCGGTGCAACGGCCTTTTATCTTGGTTCGCTCGACACTGAGGTCGAAGCGAGCAATACAGTTGAAGTCGCGGCATCCGCACCTTCAGCGACTTTCCCCGCAAACGCAGGTACGCTTGGAGCGATCCCGGACGGCGGCCCCGGCTGCGGTGTGCCGGCAGGGTCCAATCGTGATGTAACGTTCACGGTGAGCGGACTTTCAGGTGCTCCGACGAATGTCGAAGTAAGCATGACCTTTGGCGGCCCGGTTCACAGTTGGGGAGGCGATGTCACTGCAACATTGATCGCCCCGAATGGTACCCAGTTTGCGGTCTATGGGCGACGCGGTTCTACGACCCCGACCGGTTGCGGTTCGGGTAACGACCTTGCTGGCCCCTACAACTTTAAGGATACCGCAGCTGCCACTAACTGGTTTTCCGTTGCAGGAACTCCGACGCCGGCTGGCGACTATCGTTCGACAACCGTTGGCGGTACTGCAACAGGCGGAACCGTAACATCGCTATCGCCCGCGTTCGCCGGTGTAGCCAACCCGAACGGTACCTGGACACTTCGTGTTAATGACTCAGGCGGCGGTGATACGGGGGCTGTTTCGGCGGCTTCGTTGACGGTTGATGCCGGAGCGGCTCCGGGTGGTTCGCCAACCTCTGATTTCGACGGTGACGGCAAAACCGACTTTGCGGTCGCACGGCAGACGAATCAGCCGATCGCCGGGCAGGTCCGCTGGTTCATCAACCCGAGCTCTACCGGCAACGTTGTCGGTTACGATTGGGGTATCGGCACGACCGACTTCTTCACGCCGGCTGACTTCGACGGCGATGGCAAGGCAGATATTGCAACTTGGCGTCCCGGTGCAGCAGATGTCGCGGCTTTCTACATTCTCCGTAGCTCGAACAACACGGTTCAGATCGAAACGTTTGGTGTCTCGGGTGATAACCCGTCCGTCGTAGGTGACTACGACGGCGACGGAAAAGCCGATCCGGCAGTTTTCCGTTCACCTGCGGGTGCTGGCGACCAGGCGTTCTTCTTCTACCGTGGCAGCCTTAACAACCCGGGCGGCAACATCACCTTCGTCCCATGGGGAACTGGCGGTTTAACGTCCTTCCCGGCGGTTGGCGACTTCGATGGTGACGGCAAGAACGACTTCGTTGTCCAGCGTTCTGCCGGCGGCGGCCAGGGAGCCTTCTGGCACCTGCTTTCGGGCGGCGGTACGCAGATCGTCCCGTTCGGTCTCGATTCCGATTTCATTCTTCCTGCCGACTATGACGGCGACGGAAAGACCGATCTCGCAGTTAGCCGAACGGATTCAGGTGCTCGCGTTTGGTTCGTTCGTCCGAGTGCAACTCCGGGAGCCCCATACCAGGTTTCTTGGGGAACGAGCGCGACCGCAGACATTCGCGTCCTGGGAGACTATGACGGCGATGGAAAGGCAGACTTCGGAATCTGGCGTCCGGCTACCGGAACCTTCTGGATCCTGAACGGTGCCAACAACGCGGTTACGACCTCGCAACTGGGAGCAACAGGTGACTATCCCATTGCGAACTTCCAACAGAACTAGGTTAAAGTATTCTCCAATGCTTTCAGAGGCTGCATTTGCGGCCTCTGATCGTTTTTGGGTATCCTCTTCATTTGCATTCCAACGAGCCTCGTAAATGAAAGCAATGATACTCGCGGCGGGATTCGGCACGCGCCTTTTTCCGCTGACCATCGATAGGACAAAACCGGCTATCCCGTTCCTCGGAAAGCCCCTCGTCGGCTATGTTGCCGAGTATCTGGCTCAATACGGCTTCCGAGAGATAGTTGTAAACGTCCATCATCAACCGGAATCCGTTATCTCTGCACTCGGAAGCGGCGAGGAATTTGGGGTCACAATAGATTATTCGATCGAGCAGCCCGATATTCTCGGCACGGCCGGGGCTCTTGACCACGCCCGAGACCTGCTCGGCGACTCGACCTTTTTGACGATCAACGGCAAGTTGATCACGGATATCGACCTCATTGCTGCGATCGAAACTCATCGCAGAACAAATGCCGTCGCGACGATGGTTCTTTTGCCAAACGTCCGTCGCGAGCGGTTCACGGAAGTTATTGTCGATAACGGCCGGATCACGGGTTTTGGAGGCATGCCTGAGAGCTCTTCGGATCCGACCGGCGGCGATCCGCCATATATGTACACCGGCATCCAGATCCTTGAACCTAGAGTTTTCGACTACATACCTCGCGGCATTTATTCAGATATTGTCCCCAGCTTTTATCGCCCGGCAATAGATGCCGGCGAGATCATCTCGGCACACGTATCTGACGGACGCTGGTTCGAGCTTTCGACAATGAAGCGATACCTCGACATCTCTATGGCAATGATCGGCGGCGGCGGGAACGTAACCGGATGGCACACAGAGATCGCGGAGCCAAATTCGGTTACAGATTCTGTTCTCTGGGACGAGGTCATTGTTGAACCCGGCGCAAGACTCGAACGTACCATTGTTGGAGATGGTGTTGTCATTCGTTCCGGTCAAAAATTCTATGATTCGGCGATCGTCCGGGCAGAAATGGTGCGAAATTGCGGCGAAATTCCGGAAAAAGCTGAGCCCGGAGAATTCATTGGCGACCTCTACGTGGTCCCGTTAAGGTAGGCGGCCCGAATTGTCAAAAGAGCAGCAAGTAAGACTACAAAACGTCCTTACGGACACGGGGCTCGGCAACGTCATTGACGAACTCACGCCGGATGCCTCAACGCGCGAATTCTACCGAATTAAGAGCGGTGATACGACGTTGATCGGTTGTGTTTATGCCGCCGGCGACGCCGAAGGCCCACGCCAGATCATCGATGTAACGAATCTCTTCCTGCGGGCGGGCCTTCCCGTCGCAAGGGTGATCCGCGATTTTGCCGAGAGCGGCATCGTGATCCTCGAGGACCTCGGAGAACAAATTCTTCGGGAATATTTGCTTCGATCGACGCCCGAAGACCGCGACGATCTCATCAATGCCGCGATCGATCTTATCCCGAGGATCCAAGCGGCTACCGAATTGGCAATAACCTCCGGTTCCGTCGCGGGCAAGCTCCGGTTCGATCGGGAAAAGCTCTTGTGGGAGCTCAACTTCTTCAAGGAACACTACTTCACATCACTCCGCGGCAAACAAATCGAACAGCCTGCCGTACCTGGGATCGAAGAAGAGTTCAATGAACTAGCAGTTTGGCTCGAAGATCGCGCTTCGGTTCTCTGCCACCGTGACTTTCACGCCGCAAACCTAATGATCCGCACCGACGGTTCCCTCGCGATCATCGATCATCAAGACGCGCGGATCGGTTCCCCGGCTTATGACCTCGTATCGCTTCTACTTGACCGCATAACCGAACCGCCAAGCGATTCGTGGCTCAACGAAAAGATAACGCACTTCCTCGAGGGGCGTTCCGCATTGGGGCTCGCCGCCCTCGACGAAAATGACTTCCGCATCGAGTTTGACCACCAGACGGTGCAGCGTTGCCTCAAAGCCGTCGGCACGTTTTCTTACCAATCGGCCTTCCGCAGCAAACATCACTTCGAAGCCTACATCCAGCCGATGTTCAGGGTAGTGCTTAGCTCGATCGATCAGCTTGGAAAGTACCCAACTCTTCGTAAGATACTCACTGCCGAGCTCCGCTAGACGCGGAAATGGTCCGCTTTCCAGTCCTTGATCGCCATCTTGATCTCTTTTTGTGAGCTTAGCCGTCCGGCAAGCACTTCTTCGACGAGTTGAGGAAGCTCCGCATCCGACGCAAACCGAAGGGCGACCATCTGCCCTACGCGAAGCCCTGATGCCCGTTCGGCCAGCTCCGGCAAAAGGACCGCACTATAACGCAAACGCTCTTCGAGCCGGATCAGGCGGTCCTGAGCTCTGAGCGCCTGCGCGCGGGCGGCGAGATTTACGAGGATAACGATCACCGCCAAAAGGAGGAACTTGAACGATCCGGAATCGAAGAACCGCCACGCATCGACGATCGCCCAAACGAGCAGGACAAGCGACAGCGGAAAGATCACCAAATGGACAAGCGGAAACCAGCGTGTGTGATTGGAATAGCTCTGAGGTTGAATGTTTTCGTTGCTCATATAGTTGGTTGGATATCAAAGTTTCGAACCCGCCTTTGCATTCTCGCCGCCCGCGGTAAAGTCCTCACCGGGGTTAACGAATAGGTTCTGCTCAAAGCGATACTGCTTATCGTAAAGCTGTTTGTAACGGCCGTCCATCGCGATGAGTTCTTCGTGGGTGCCGCGTTCGAGTATCTGGCCGGCCTCAACCACCAAAATTTGATCTGCGCTTCGGATCGTAGAAAGCCGATGGGCGATCACAAAGGTCGTCCGGCCGCGGCGGAGGTTGTTGAGGCCTTCCTGGATAAGGGCTTCCGATTCGCTATCGAGGCTCGAGGTGGCCTCGTCGAGGATCAGAATACGCGGATCGGCGAGAAGTGCTCTGGCGATCGCGATCCGCTGCCGCTGCCCACCTGAAAGCTTTACGCCGCGTTCGCCGACGACGGTTTCATAGCCATCCGGAAACTTCTCGATAAACTCATCCGCATTCGCCACGCGGCACATCTCTCGTATCGTCGCAAATGATGCCTCGGGATTGGCGAAACGAATGTTGTCGAGGATCGTACCATCGAAGAGAAAATTGTCCTGCAACACAACGCCGAGATGCTTACGATAATCCCGCAAACGGATCAACTGCAGGTCGAGGCCATCTACCAGAACGGTTCCCGACGTCGGACGAATGAAGTTCAGCACCAGGCTGAGGATCGTCGATTTACCCGAGCCGCTCGAGCCGACAAGTGCGGTCGTTGTCCCCGCTTCTGAACGGAACGAAATCCCACGAAGAACCGGCACGTCCTTGTCGTACTCAAACTCGACATCGCGAAACTCGATCGCACCATCTATCTTTGTCAGCGGACGCCGTTCTTTATCCTGTTCGTCCTCGGTGGACATCCCCATTACTTCGCGGATGCGGTCGAGCCCGGCAAGTGCTTCGGTGATCTGCGTCCCGATCGAGGTAAGCTCGATGACCGGCATCGCAAGCAGGAACGTGAATGAGATGTACATCAGGAAGTCGCCGAGCGTCATCGTCTGTGCCTGAACTGCGTTGCCGCCGATGACGATCATAACGACCGCGATCGCACCGATGATGACGGACGAAAATGAACCGATTGCCGAGACGCCCGTGACCGTCTTTGCGACGTTTCGAAACAGCCGGTGAGCGCCGCGGGCAAAGCTCAGGTCCTCGCGTCGTTCTGCAGTATATGCCTTGACGACCCGAATGCCGCCGAGGCTCTCACCGAGCCTTCCCGTCACCTCGGCCGTGATCTGCCCACGCTCGCGAAAGACCGGCCGAAGCACCTTAAAAGCGTAAAGAAGCACTCCGCCAAATGCCAACAAGACGACCAAAGTGGCGACGGTCAACACCCAGTTAATCCAAAACAGCACGCCGATCGCGATGCTCGCCGTGACGATGCTGCCGATTATCTGTCCTAGGCCCGTTCCGACCAGGTTACGAATGCCCTCGGCATCGTTCATAATTCGCGAAATAAGCTGGCCGCTTTGGGTCGAATCAAAATATGAGATCGGAAGGCGCTCGATGTGGGCCTGCACGCGCTTGCGCATCTCGGTGATCGCTCGCTGCGCGGCGACGCCCAGGATCTGTGAAAGTGCAAACGAAGTCGAAGCTTGAACAAGCGTCGAAATGCCGATCGCAAGGGCGATCCATTTGATCAACTCGTATCTTTGATTTACAAAGACTTCGTCGCCGATGAACTTGGTTGATGCGGGCAAGACCATTCCGGCAAGCCGCGAAATCAGCAAAAGTACGCTCCCGAGAAGCAGCCTCCACCTCGCCTGCCAAACGATCCTTCTCGCCTCAGCCCAGGCGCCCGAATAGTTCACCTTTTTCTTCTTTTCTTCCGCCACGCGTTCAGTCTGTCGATTGTCGCCCGCCCTGTCAATCGCCGGACTTTGCATCCCGGTTTTACCGCCCGACACGATTTGATTAAACTATAGCCTTTATGCGTCAGACATATATCGAAGAGCTTAAAGGGCATATCGGAAGCGAAGTCACGCTCAAGGGCTGGCTTTACAACTCGCGATCGAGCGGAAAGCTCGTATTTCTTCAGCTTCGCGACGGCACCGGCATTGTGCAGTGCGTCGTTTTCAAGGGCAATAACGAAGAGGTGTTTGAGACTGCCAAGGGCCTCGGGCAGGAGTCGTCGATCATCGTAACGGGCACCGTCAAAGAGGACGCTCGTTCGCCGATCGGCGTTGAGATCGACGTGACCGGGCTTGAAGTGCTTCAGAACGTCCATGATTATCCGATCACGCCGAAGGAACACGGCACCGAGTTCCTTATGGACCATCGGCACCTGTGGATACGTTCGAAGCGGCAGCACGCAGTCCTTCGGGTCCGCCATACGGTAATCAAGGCCGTCCGTGATTATTTTGACAGCAACGGATTCACACTCGCCGATACGCCGATATTCACGCCCGCCGCATGCGAAGGCACGACGACGCTCTTCGAGGTCGATTACTTTGGCGACGATAAAGCATATCTCACGCAGTCCGGCCAGCTTTACAACGAGGCGACTGCGGCAGCTTTTGGAAAATCCTACGCCTTCGGGCCGACTTTCCGTGCCGAAAAATCTAAGACCCGACGCCACCTGACCGAATTCTGGATGGTCGAACCCGAGGTTGCATACGCCGGCTACGAGGACATGATGGACCTCGGCGAGGGCCTCATTTTGCATATCGTTGACCGCGTTTTGAACGAGCGGCAGCAGGAACTCGCCGCACTCGAACGCGACACATCGGTCCTTGAGGCGATCAAAGGGCCGTTTCCGCGACTCCATTACGACGATGCGGTGAAGATGCTGCAGGAAGGCCACGAAAAGGGCGAGCTTGAAAGCCGCTTCGAATGGGGCGGCGATTTCGGTGCTCCGGACGAGACGTATCTTTCAAAGCAGTTCGGCCTTCCGGTCTTTGTCCACCACTTCCCGACCGCGATCAAGGGCTTTTATTTCGAGGTCGATAAAGACCGCCCCGAGTGTGCTCTCGGCATCGACCTGCTTGCACCCGAGGGCTACGGCGAGATCATCGGCGGCGGTGAGCGAGCGGCCTCGCTCCCCTATTTGGAAGAGCAGCTCAAAAACCACGGCCTGCCGCAGGATATTTTTGAATGGTACCTTGATCTTCGCCGCTACGGCAGCGTTCCGCACGCCGGCTTCGGCATGGGCATTGAGCGCACCGTCGCCTGGATGTGCGGCATCGAACACGTCCGCGAGACGATCCCTTTCCCGAGGATGCTGTATCGCCTTCGGCCATAGTTTACATGAAGAAAAGGACAAAAACCGTTCTATTTGTACTCGCAGGCGTCGTTTCGGCGATCGTTCTAGCTTGCGTGGGAGTGGTCGCCTATTTCATCTACACATTTCCGTCGTTTGACGAGTTTCCGCATCAGTCCGACGAAATAATGATCTCGCGGTTTCACGAACATCGGGCGGAATTTGAGCAACTGAGAGCGATGGCCGAATCAGACGACTTAATGTGGCGTTTGGATGATACGTGGACAGATCCCGCAAACCTGCCGAGCGATAGGGTCGCAGAATACCGTCGCCTGTTTAAGCTTGTCGGAACGCCAAGAGGAATTAGTAAGTATCGAGATAAGAAACAAATTGTATTCCTTGCATCAACCCTGGGTTGGGTATCTTCTGGGTCAGCCAAGGGATACCTGTACAGTCCGGGCAAGCGGCCGTCCGGCAAGTTTATAGAGTCCCTCAATAATGAGGAAACATTGAGGCAACTGGATATATACTTCCTACGACACATCGAGGGCGATTGGTACTTGTTCTTTGAGAGATCGTAATGCCAAATGTCGTCATCATCGCAGGGCCGAACGGAGCGGGAAAATCTACCCTTGCTCCTGCGTTGCTGCGTGACACGTTTAACATCACCGAATTTGTAAACTCGGATATCATTGCAGAAGGCCTATCTGCTTTTGCACCGGAAGAGGCCGCGTTCGAGGCAGGCAGGGTCACATTGAAACGGCTGAAAGAACTCGCCTCGGCCTTTGAAGACTTCGCGTTTGAAACAACACTTGCGACAAGGTCCTATGCACCTTGGCTTAGAGAGCTTAAAGCATCGGGTTATCAGATTTCATTGGTGTTTCTTTGGCTTGAAAACGTCGACATCGCAATTGGTCGAGTGGCGGCTAGGGTTGCAGCCGGCGGTCATTCAATACCGGAGGCTACCATTCGACGACGTTACGAACGAGGACTCATAAACCTCTCTGAGCTATACTTTCCGATAATGAATTCGTGGCGTATTTTTCATGCTTCGCCTATGATCCCTAAAGAGATAGCACGTTACGATGAAATGGGAGGCGAAATGGTTTTTGACCCTGAGCTATGGAAACGAATAAGAAGATAACGAAAGATCAGACCAACCTTTTCGTCATCCATCGCGACGAGATAAATCGAGCCTACGAACGGGCCGTGAGAGAGGCTTTGATCAAACACAAGAAGGCTGGCAATTCGGTTGTGATCTCACGCGATGGAGAGATCGTAACTCTCACGCCAGATGAGATCGAGATTGCCTAACTTTAGAATTCTAGGGGGTCGCGACAAAATTCAGCACGACCGCAGGCATGACGACAGACCGATCCCATATTGAGGTGTATCTATATTTGTAGGCCATGCGAGGGGCGATAAATTTTACAAATTCAAGGGGAAGGAAATATGGAAAATAAACTTCGTCGGTTTTTGATCGTCACTCTCATCGCGACGTTGCTGGCCGTTTCTGCCTTTGGCCAGCAGTTGATCTCGTCTTCGGCTAACGGCTCTATGTCCGCCGCCGCTCTCAATGAGCGGATGGCAAAGGTTTACGGCAAGTATGCGGTGCCGGAAACCGCGACGGCGGTCGAGCTTTACAAGGTCACCTATCGCTCGCTTGACGCCAATGGCAAACCTGCAGAGCTTACCGGACTCGTCGCTTGGCCCGCGGGCGGTGCTCCAAAGGGCCTGGTCGTCTATTGCCACGGAACCACCGTTGACCGCGACCGTTCGCCGTCGCGATTCAAGGGCGAGGGCGAAGCTCCGGAGACCATCGAGGCTATCACCGGTTTCGCGACCGGCGGTTATGCCGTTGTCCTGCCGGACTACGTCGGTCTCGGTGATCATCAGGCCGCTCATCCTTATCCGCTCAGCAAGGTCAATGCCCGTTCGGGCGTCGATATCATTCCGGCCGCTCGTGAATTGGCTCGCCAGAAGAACTACAACATCGGGAACAGCTTATTCATCACCGGGTACTCCGAAGGCGGCGGCGTCGCAATGGCACTCACGCAGGCACTGCAGGCCTTTACCGGCCCGGAATATGCCGTAACTGCCTCAGCTCCGGCTACAGGGCCTTACGATCTATCGGGGACAACGCGGAAGTTCATGCTTGAGGATACGGGCGAGCAGGTCGGCTTCATCCTTCGCGTTTACCTAACGTCTTACGCGGTGAATTTTCTTGTGAAAGAGAAGAAGCTCCGATGGCGTGATTTCTACAAACCGACACTCGCAAACGCCCTCGCCGTCAACTACAACCTCAGCCCGACCGACGACGGCGTTATCCGCAACATCGGCATTACGACCGCCCTGATGCGTTCGAAGAACCGGCTTGCAAATGTGCTGCAACCCGGTTTTCTGCGTGCGATGCAGCGAAATGACAAGCGGAATGCCTTCGTTCGGATGCTGCACGAAAACGACGTTTATGATTGGTCGCCGCGGGTTCCGATGATGCTTGTCGCCATCGACGGCGACACCGTGGTGAGCCAGGTAAACACCGAGGTTGCCTATAATGCGATGCGGCGGCGGGGAGTTCCGGCCGAGCGGCTCCGCCGGATGATCATCAAAGATACGGAGCTGAATCACCTAAACGGCATCGCTCCCGCGATGTCGAAAGCACGAGCCTTTTTTGATGGTGGGTTTGCCGCGGTTCCGGCGGCACAATAGCCTTTCTTACTTCCTATCCTTTTTATCAGCGGCGGCGGCCTTCTCGACTAGGTTGCCGCCGTTGTCCGTCACCCGAGGCCGCTTCCCGTTCGGGAATTTCGAATAAGTTGCTTTGTTGCCGGAACCGTTGAAGACAAATTCCATCGTCCCTTCGGCGGCGATCTCATTTCCGTCGCCATTGACCATTATCTGGCTGCAGGCTCCTTTGATCGTCACCTTCTTGTTCGAGACGTTTACCATCAAGCGGTTATAGCGATTGCAGATAAACGGCTTTTTTACCTCCGGGCCGTTAACGCTGATCAGCGGGCCCTGTTGGCTTGTATCCACGTTAACAATGTCGGCCGGGTCGATCGGCTCTTCCGGCGGGGTCGGCACGACGGTCGGCGTCGGCGTCGGCATGTATTTCTCAACACTCTTTTTAGCGATCCCGCTTTGAATATCGCAACCGCATAAGGCCGACAACATAACAATCAGTACCAGCTTCTTCATCGTTAACTCCCTTCTTCCATAGTAAACGATTTCCGCCCGGGCTGTGAAAGCCATTCGTCATAGATCATTCTTAAGCGCCGCCTGATTGTTCTTGCCTGTCAGAGGGAGAGAATGAGGCACGCTGCATCTGCAGTCAACAGATCACAAGTAGAAAAACAGTACAGTAAAAACCCCGATCCCAAATCTACGGATGCGGCCGTAGCTTAGGATCAGGGTGTACAAGATGGGACACGAATGTTACCTATCAGCTATTTCTTCTTCGCGATCTCGGTACCAACCGATGATGAGCCCGGGCTGCCCCAGCGGCCGTCGAGCGTCCCGTCGGTGCCAACCCTGTAGCTGACGAACGCGCATTGCGAGCCGCCGATGCCGACCGCTACTGAGTTACCATCGCGAACGCCAAAGCCTTTCGAGACCGTTCCCGCATCCCAAGCGAAGGAATATCCGCTGCCTTGCTTGCTTACCGAAAGTTTTCCCGTGTAGCTCGAGCCGTCCGGGTTTGACCCCATGATGTCATAGCTTCCTTCGAGGTCGGAGCCTGAACTTCGCTTAGCCGTCTCCTTCGCGACTTCGTTAACGCCCCAGTAGCCGACCTTGCCGTCAAGCGAGCCGTCTCCGGCGATCGAGTAGAGCACGACGCCGCAGCCCTTTCCGTTGCTTCCTTCGGTGAACGAAACTGCTACCTTGTCTCCTGTACGAACCCCGACACCGTCATAGGTATTTGGGCCGCTGACCCACGTAAACTGATAAACGCCTTCACGCTTTGCGATTCGGAGGTCGCCCCTGTATTCGCCGCCACCGCCTTCATTCGTGCCCGTAACGGAGTAATCACCCGCGATATCCTGTTCAGTAACGCGTGTCTCCGCCGTCGGGCTCGGCGCTGCCGGTGTCGCTGAGGGCATCGCCGTTGGTACCTCTGTCTTCTCCGCCCCGCCGCAGGCGACACCCAGAAATATCATGGCCAGTGCACACAGGCCCAGTGTTGTTTTTGGATCGTTTTTCTTCAAGTAAGGAATTCCCCCGGATTGAATTTGTTGGCTTTGTTAACGCCGATATAATAGAGGAGAACTACTATCAACTCAACCCTCACGGGAAACACAAAGCATATGTTCGCTCTTCGACGTCTTTGCTGGCCACTTGCGCTGGTTATAATTCTCGGAATTTCGGTTGCCGTCCACGCCCAGAAGCGCATCGACGACCTTCGGCCAACCGTTATCCTTGTCTCGATCGATGGCTTTCGGGCCGACTATTTTGGGCTGCACAATCCGCCGACGCTTAACGACCTCGCCAGCAAAGGCGTTCGTGCCCGATGGATGAAACCGGTCTATCCGACAAAGACGTTTCCGGCCCATTATTCCATCGTTACCGGGCTTTATCCCGATAACCACGGACTCATCGAGAACAATATGTTCGATGCCGAGCGTGGACTCTCATTCGGACTCGCGAATCGTAAGGCCGTCCAGGATCCGGTTTGGTGGGGCGGCGAGCCCGTCTGGAATACGGCTCAAAAACAAGGGCAGATCGCCGCTGCGTACTTTTGGCCGGGGACCGAAACAGCGATCGGCGGGATGCAGCCGAAGTTCTGGAAGGACTACGACGGCAAAGTTCCGAACGACACCCGTGTCGACACCGTGCTCGGCTGGCTTGACCTTCCCGTTGCCGAGCGTCCTACGATGATCACGATGTATTTCTCTGACGTCGACGATGCGGGCCACAACCACGGCCCGGAATCGCCCGAGAACCGCGAGGCGGTACTTCGCGTTGATGCGAACATAAAGCGACTTGTCGATGGGCTCGCTGCTCGTGGGATATTTGACCAGGTGAATCTCATCTTAACGTCGGATCACGGAATGGCACCGTACAAAATGCGCGATGCGGTCGTCCTTGATGAGATGTTCGATTCCGGCGATGCCGAGCGGGTGTTTTGGGTCGGCGAATTCACGCAGATCTTTCCAAAACCGGGCAAAGAGGACGCGATCTACAACGCGATCAAAGCAAAACTTCCGGCCTCCGCCGCGATCTATCGGCGAAGTGAATTTCCAAAGCGATTCAACTTTGGCAAGAACAAACGAATTGCTCCGCTGGTCGTCATTCCCAAAGCGGGGACCGTCATCACGACCCGAGAGCGAATGAACCGTGCCGAGAAGGACGGCCGACTCGACGCCGTTCGCGGAGCACACGGCTACGACAATGATATTGTTGAAATGCGCTCGATGTTCGTCGCCCACGGCCCGAAGTTCAAAAGCGGATACGTCGCCAAGCCCTTCGAAGCTGTGGACGTTTACGAACTTATTTGCAAGATCCTGGGATTAGAACCTGCAAAGAATGACGGCAAGCTAAAGCGGATCAAGTCGGTTTTGAAATGATTAGTTGCCACAGAGTGCACAGAGGTTTCTGAGATGTTTGCCATGATTCCTAAACGTTCTGACTAGTACAAACACGCCACAAGCACACTCGTTCTCTCAAAACTCTCTGTGCCCTCTGTGGCTATTTACTTCTGAGCGTCAGCACAGCGATCTCCGGCGGGACAAGAAAGCGAAAGGGCAGCAAGCTTGTGCCGATGCCGGTCGTGACGAAAAGATCCTTTCCATCCTCGCGGACGTGGCCGGCGGCGTATTTCTGGCCGAAGGCGGAAGGCACGATCGGGGTTCCGAGTACCGGGAAACGCACCTGCCCGCCGTGAGTATGGCCGGCAATCATTAGCTTGAAATCATCGCCAAAGGTCTTGAACGCATTGATCACCGGAAATACGTCCGGGCTGTGCTGGAGTACGATGATGTCGCCCGTCCTTTCATACGAAGCGACCGCTCGCCGCATATCTTGGTCAAACGTCGCCCAGGTTCCCATGTGCAAATGATCGCGCATTCCGAAAAGCCGCAGCTTCCTCCCGCCGCGTTCGATGAAAGCCACCTCGTTCTCAAGCACACGGATTCCCGCCAAACGCAGAGCCTCGGCGACAGATGTATTGTCATACCAGCCGTCGTGATTGCCGAGCACGGCATAAACACCGTACTTTGCTCTAATTCCAGCGAGCCCTTCGGTCAGGCTTTCGACCGGCATCTTGAGCGGCCTTTCCCGGATCGGTTTGCCGTCATTTAGTTGCGAGACGAAGTCGCCGAGCATTACGACAACGTCGGCATCTTGGGCATTTATCGCATCGACCACTTCCCTCATCCGTGCGGCATCGACGCCGTGCGAACCGGCATGGATATCAGCAACAACCACTATCCGCAGGCCGTCAAAAGCCGGATCAAGGCCCGCGATCTTCAGTTCCGTTTCGTTGACGACCAGCCGGTGAGGCTCGATGAAATAGCCGTACGCCAAAGCCAACAGGCTAAGTGCGATGCCGGCCAAAATGTATGGGATGAATCGCCGCATTGGCTAGGGGGTCTCGGGCATTGTCGCCGTGTTTGACGAAAGCGTTACGACGTTTATCTCCGGCGGCACGCGGAATCGGATCGGGATAACGCTCGTCCCAACGCCGCTCGAGACGTAAACATACTTGCCGTCAACGACCGCGAGTCCGTCCATAAAACGCGGGTCGTTAAACACCGCTTTCGGGCCGAAGATCGGCCAATTGAGCTGGCCGCCGTGCGTGTGCCCGGCAAAGAGTATTGAGAAACCTTCCGGTGCCGAAAGCAGCGTATCCGGGTTGTGCGTTATGGCGATGATGTTCTTCTTCTCGGCAAGCGCATTGAACGCCTCGGCCGGCACGGTGCGGTTCTTCCAGAGGTCTTCGATGCCCCAAATGCGGAGCGTTGTGCCGTTTGCTTCGACCTCGTGGATCTCATTGTTCAGGACGTTGATCCCGGATATTTCCTCAAGCATTCGATGGATCTTCTGCTCGTTGTGGTACCAATCGTGATTGCCGATGACGGCATAAACGCCGTACCTTGCCCTGAGGCCCTTAAGGCTTTCCGCAACAGTTTCGAATGGCACTTTAAGTTCGGTTCGGTCGGTCCCGTCCGGGGCGGTCCGCATCCGCTCGCGGTCAAATCGTGACTCGCTGACGTAGTCGCCGAGAAGGACGATAACGTCCGGGTTCTGCGCGTTTGCCTGCTCGACGACAAAGCGGATCCTCTCTGGCGGCGTAAAGTTCGAGCCCGTGTGAATATCGGCGATCGTGACGACCCGAAGGCCGTTCAACCGCCCGTCCCAATGCGGCACGGCGACAGCGTCATTGACGACGACGAACTGCCGCGGCTCGATGAAATAGGAATACGAAAGAAAAAGCCCGAGCAAGATCGCAAGGACACCGATGAGAAGACCGATCCGCTTTAGCCACTTTTTCATTGATATCTATTTCGAGAGCTTGCCGGGAAAGTATTCACCCCAACGCTCGTCAACGAGTCTCTTGATGTCGTCGCGAACCTCGACGACCTTCGGATACCACGGCTTCATCCGCGCGTCGATAACGATGGGGGCGTCGTAACCGATGTGGTTGTTCTTGACGGTCGTTGAGCGAGCATAAATGTCCGTCGCCGGATTGAACCGCGTCCACGTTGCCCAGAGGAACTTCTCCGGCGAGATGGCGTAATTGATGTCATCGTGGATGACCACGACCTGCCAACCCTTGAAAACTTCGGCCGCTGCCAGCCGCTCGCCGAGGTCTTTGTCGTTCTCATACGCCGTGCCCTTGACCACAAGGCAGCCGCCGCAGAACGCGGCTGTTGCCGAAACGCCGAGCGGAAGTTCACCTTTGAATTCGCGTGCAAGTTCCCGCTTCGCCTCGCCGGTTCCCATCAGGATCGCCTTGCTGCCGTGGTTGATCTTACCGCTTGCATAATCAAGCGTATCGAACGCGGTCTGCGAGAAGATGAAGAGGTCGCGATGCCACTCAACACGTGCCAGGATGTGCTCAAACAGCGAACGGAAATCCCGTAGGTCCTGCTGCTTATCGGTCAGCAGCAGGAACTTCGTCAGGGCGAGCTGCCCTTCGCCCAAAATGCGAAAACCGGCCGAGAGTGCTTCCCGTCCATACCGTTCGCGGACGACCGCCGCGGCCAGCGAATGGAAGCCCGTCTCGCCATAGCTCCATAGGTCGCGGACGGCCGGCATAACCAGCGGGAAAAGCGGCGAGAGTAGCTCCTGCAGATAGTCCCCGATGAAGAAATCCTCCTGCCGCGGCTTGCCGACGACGGTCGCCGGATAGATCGCATCCTTGCGATGAAAGACCGCGTCCGCGTGAAAGACCGGATAATCGTGCGTCAGCGAGTAATAACCGTAGTGGTCGCCGAAAGGACCTTCCGGACGTCGTTCATGCGGCGGAACGTGGCCGCAAATTGCGAACTCCGATTCGGCTATCAGCCGATGATGCCCGGCGAGCGGATTGTCGGCCATTCCGATCTTGGCATCAGCGAGAAGTGAGGCGAGCATCAACTCCGGCACATCTTCCGGCAGCGGAGCGATCGCCGCAAGGATCATCGCCGGCGGCCCGCCGATAAAGATGGTCGTGTCTAGCGGTTCGTTTCGCTGTTCGGCTTCGTAATAATGAAAACCGCCGCCCTTGCCGATCTGCCAATGAATGCCGGTCGTCCGCTTGTCGTATCGCTGGATGCGGTACATCCCGAGGTTCGGTTTGCCCGAAGTTGGACTCTCTGTATAAACGAGCGGCAGCGTAACGAAATGCCCGCCGTCCTCGTGCCAGAGCTGCAATAGCGGCAACGCCTCAAGGTCGACCTCCGCTTGCCGCACCTCGAGAACTGGTGCTCGCCGCGACCTCTTGGTACCGAGCTTCAGGGCCGTCAGACCCATGTCGCGATAGCCCCAGAGCTTGCCGATCTTTGGCGGGACGAGAATATCGACCATCTCCACCGCCCGCCGGACGAACTCCTGCGGCCGCTTTCCGAAGGCAAGCTCGATGCGTTTGATCGTGCCGAAGAGATTCGTAACGACCGGAAACGACGAACCCTTGACCCGCGTGAACATCAAAGCCTTGTCCTGCGCCTCGATCACCCGCCGATGTATCTCCGCGATCTCAAGATACGGATCGACCTCGGCCGAGACCTCTACGATCTCGCCCTCTTTCCGCAGAACATCGATGAATGAACGAAGATTCTGATGCACAGAGATGAAGTTAGTGATCGACTTACACGTCGCCGGTTGTGCTTTCTACGAATCGACCGTGACTTGGTATTCGCTTAGCGAGATACTTTTGGATCTACGAATCTGCCGCTATCGAGGTCAAGATCTGTCGCTTTGATAGCAATAATCTCCTGATTCGGAAACCGCTTGTCAAGATCTTCGCGAAACTTTGAATAATCACCGACAATCACGATGTCTCCACCGTGTAAGAACTTTTGGGAATACCCCTGGACCATCTTCGGCGTGACGCCATTTACCTTTTGGGTGTATAAATTTAGCTCACCAGGCCTTACCCTTAATGAAAAAAGATCACCTACCGCAGAGGCGATTCCGCTATTAGTTTCCAGGTTTCGTGCAAAGGTACCCGTTAACACTGCCTTGCGGGGCAGTAACTCCGAATCGTTCGCGCTTGCTGCCGCTAGACGTTTGAGCTCGGCGACGATGAGTTCTGCAACTTCGGCCGCAGATTCATCTTTTGTTTGTGTGGAAATGGTGAAAACCGGAGGCCCGTTTCGCCAGCCGAAAAAGCTGCGAGCACCGTAGCTCAAGCCGCGTTTTATCCGAATCTCTTGGTTTAGCCTCGAAGAGTAACCTCCGCCTAAAAGTGAATTCACGACCGATGCTTTATAGAAATCGGAAGTCTCTCGCCCCCCGGCGGCAGTGGGGCGGAAATAGTTAACTGACGATTGCCCTGACTCAGGAAGATCGATGACAAGTATTCTCCTTAGAATACTCGAGGAATTAAATTTCTCCGATCTCGTTTGTGCTTTGCCTCTTCCGGATGGCTGAATCGCCTGCCGCCAATTGTCGAAATGCTTTTCGGCGGATCGCATTGCAGTATTAACGTCGATATCACCGACAAAAACTAGAACTGAACCCGTTGGGACATAGTGCTTCTTATAAAATGCTTCAACATCGGCCCGAGTTATCGAATTGATACTCGTGGTGGTTCCGCCTGAAGGATGTTCGTTAAAGCTATAAACGCTGCCCACCATCAGTGCAAGCGAGTTTGGGTCGTTTAGCTGGGAACGGATACTTGCAAGACTCTGCCGCTTTAATAGATCAAGCTCCGATTCAGGAAAGATCGGATTACGAACGACATCTGCAAATATCTCCATTCCTCGGTCGAAGCCGGGTGTAAGTGTCCCCATTCCAACGGCCACGGAATGCCATCGTGAGAAGCCATATACAGAGCTGGAGTTGAACTCGGTTTCTTCGGCGATCTGGTTCGCGGTTCGGGTGGTAGTTCCTTTCGTCAACATCGCTGCCGTAAGCCGCGAAAGGCCGGCCTTTTGCGGTGACTCCCTGTCACTACCGGCAGCAACTTGAAGCGTCACCGAAATCGCCGGAATGCCGCGCCGCTCGACTACCGCGATCCGAAGGCCGTTCTTTAGAACTCGTTCTTGTACCCGCGGAATACTGGCGTTTTTGACCGGCCCTGGTTCGGGAATCTGTGCACAGAGAAAAACCGGTGCAAATATAACCCCAAGAAAAATGGAGGCTAACCGCGATACCGTGCTACGAGAAACCCGATTCATTTTTTTGCCCCCTCTATGGACTTTGTTTCCTGTGAGTAAACTAGAACTACTCGATTTTTCGGTGTGAAATAGCGGTTCATCACGCGCTTGATGTCATCGACGGTCACGGCCTGTATTTCGTCGAGCTCCCGGTTAACTGCTCCCGCGTCTCCTCGATAGGTGATCGCCCGCTCGATGAGGCTCGCCTTCCCGTCGTTCGTTTCCCGCATTTGAACCGCACCGGCTAAATAGCCATTCTTTGCCTTTTCAAGTTCCCTGGATGTTACTCCATCAGACTGTATCTTGGTTAGAACGGACAGCCAAGCACGCTCAAGTGACTCTGGACTTCCCTTTTCCGACGAGATTGCAACGAAGCCCATCCTCCCTCCGTCTGCGTTCAAGGTCATATCAAACCAAGCCTGCTGTGCGATCTGTTGCCCACGAACAATACTTTGACTAAGTCTTGAACTTGCACCGCCGCTCAAAATAGATCCTGCTAACCGTAGTGCCGCTATATCTTCGCTCGTAGTTTTCGGCGATCGGTAAATTATCGCAATAGCAGGAAATGGGACTCTTGGACCCGTTTCATTGTATCGCCTTTCCTCGGTCCATTCGGGCTCATCGATGGAAACGCGAGGGATATCCTCCGATGGCTTAGGGATGGGTCCGAAGTACTTGTCAACCCACGTGTCAAGTTGTTTCTGGTCGAAATCGCCGACAACGATAAGGACGGCGTTGTCTGGCCGATAATAGGTCCTGTAAAACTTTTCTGCATCTTCGCGGGTCGCAGAGCTGAGTTCCTCAAGATTGCCAATAACTCCGCGGCGATACGGATGTTTTAAGAACGATCGTTCGTCCATTAGCCAATAGAATCGTCCATATGGCGGAGCAAGCACACCCTGTCGAAACTCTTCTTTCACAACATCTCGCTCGGAGACGAAGCTCTTTTCCGTAACATTCAGGTTCACCATTCGGTCTGATTCTGCCCACAGAATTCGCTCAAGGTGATTCGAAGGAACAACTTGAAAATAATTAGTGTAGTCCGGCCAGGTAGAAGCGTTATTGTATCCTCCTACGTCTTCGGTTAGACGGTCAAACGTCTCATCCGGCATGTTCTTCGTCGCCTTGAACATCATGTGCTCGAACATGTGCGCAAAGCCCGAACGGCCTGGCGGATCATCCTTGCCACCGACTCTGTACCAAACGCGTACCGATACCGAGGGGTTTGTAGTATCTCGCACCGATACGATCTTCATGCCATTGTCCAAAGTTCGTTCGACAATATCCAACGGCGCAACCCTAACCTGGCCCAAAACATTCAAAGACAAAACAAAACAACCGAACAATAACGCGAATATTCTCATCTCGCTCCTCGTGTCCCGAACAATGGAGACAAACGGTCACCACCGCTCCAATTTGCATACGGAAAGCGTCCAGCCAACGATCACCTACGCCGAATAATCGTAAAAGCCTTTGCCCGACTTGCGGCCGAGCCAGCCGGCGTCAACGTACTTCTTAAGCAGCGGGCAGGGCCTGTACTTCGGGTCGCCGAGGCCTTCGTGAAGCACGTTGAGGATGGCGAGGCAGACGTCGAGCCCGATGAAATCCGCAAGAGTCAGCGGCCCCATCGGATGGTTCATCCCGAGCTTCATTATCTCGTCGATCGCCTCTCGGGTCGCGACGCCTTCATGGAGTGCGAAGACCGCTTCGTTGATCATCGGCATCAGCACGCGGTTCGAGACAAATCCCGGATAATCGTTGCACTCGACCGGCACCTTGCCAAACTTTTCCGATAGCTCCTTTACCTTTGCATAGGTCGCGTCCGATGTGGCGATGCCGCGGATCACCTCGACCAGCTTCATCAACGGAACCGGATTGAAAAAGTGCATCCCGATGACCTTCTCCGGCCGTTTCGTCACCGCCGCGATCTTCGTTATCGAGATCGACGAGGTGTTTGAGGAAAGGATCGCATCCGGCCCACAGATCGTATCGAGCTTTTCGAAGATGGTCTTCTTGATGTCAAAGTTTTCCGTCGCCGCCTCAACGACGAGCGTGCAGTCCCTGAGGTCCTCGAGTTCGGTCGTCGTTTTAATGCGGCCGAGCACTTCCGCCTTCTGCTCCTCGGTCATCGTCTCTTTCTTGACGAAACGGTCGAGGCTCTTGCTGATATTTGCAACGCCGCGATCAACGAATTCCTGGCTGATGTCGCACATCACAACATCAAATCCCGAAGCGGCCGCCGTTTGCGCAATGCCGTTCCCCATCGTCCCGGCACCGATAACTCCAATGATCTCACTCATTTCGATATTGTTCCTGCTATAAAATGGTCTGCTATTCTAAAAATAAAGAATATCGAAACGCCCCTGCCAAAACAAACAAGCGGCAGGGTTTAGGCCCTTGCCGCTCGCGTTTCGATCACCCGGAAAAAGCTACTGCCAACTGTTCGGCGGCGGAGGCGGCGAATCGAACTGCCCGCCGGCACCATCCACGTTGTAAAGCGCCTTGCCCATATCGCCGAAAAAGAACCATAGAGCGTAAACACCGAGCGCCGTCCCGAGCGGAAAGCTCAGCAGCGAGAGTATCGCCACGACGATTCCTAACGTCCGGCCGATTGGCTGGACCTTGCTGACCTTATAGCCCGCATAAAAATCGAGCGCCGCAAAAAGGAAAACCAGGACTGCGACGAAGATGGCCATAACGACGAAGAGCCCACCCATGAACTGTTGCTCGTCCCGGTCGCCCGCCGCAATAAAGAACCCGCCGATCCCCACATAAATCAGCACCGTCAAAATTCCGCCGAGCACCTGCAGCCCGCCCTGCACATGAAAGAAAATGCTGATCAACCGATTGTGTTCCTGAGGTGTCATAATGTTAATCGCGATTTGTTCTATTGTTGCCGATGCTCATCGGCACTTGCTCGAAACTTTAGACGTCTGAGCGACGGAAAGCCCAGAAATCGAGGACTTCCAAATCGTCTTTGAGGCCAATAAGTCGAACCTCCTCCTCAACGGAAAATGATCCAGAAAATCCGCAATCACCTCGGTCGCAACAAGAGAAATTCTTTCTGCTTCAGATTCCGTTGCTTGATAGTCGTAATACGCTCGAATCAGTATCTTCAAACCGTCGATCCTAGCAGTGACCGCAATTAGATTCTCAGTCACTTCCCCCAATAGTGCTCTATGCAAAGAAAGCTTTAATGTAACGGTATTGTCTTCCATGGCCTTAAGAATCCGAGGCGTTGAGGTCCGGGTTCTTCAAATGACCACGCATCCGAGGAACTCTGATCTGATCGTTTCCTTCCCAGCACAGCAAATAGCTATTTCTCTAGATTTGGATCGGAACCGTTTACATAAACCAACTCAACCACGTTGGACGCGATCCGTTCGAGCCGAGGCATCTGGTTTCGGCGATCAATCCCGATTTCCAAATCTGCCTGAAGACGGTACTTACCGCTCGCTAGTGACTCCCTTAAGCGACTATTCGATAATATCGAGGAACCTTCGAGATTCCATTCGAGGTCGAACAGATTTAATTCAAACTCTATCGATTCGTCCGGAAGCAAGTGTGACGCAATCATGTAGTTGGAATCCTTCGCAAACGTCGCGAAAGCGTAAAACTTCCCGCGATGTGTGGACACATTCGTATCGTCCATCTCAACTCCATCTATTGTGAACCTGGGCAGATGCTCAAGTGGTATCGGATTGTCGAAGGTGTTATTGAGCTGCACCCGAACTACAAACGAACCATCTCTACTCACGATGCCTTCTTCAGCTACGAGTTGGATACACATCGATGGCTCGCTAAATGCTCCGTTGCCATTTATCGTCACGAAGCACGAGCAAAGAACCAAGGCTGTTTTCAAAACGACTGCAAAGCCATACAGGTTGTACATGTGTTCTCCTCGAAAACGTTCTTTTTCTGATCTCGCTGCACGACGAGAAGGGATTTAAGGTTGCGCCCTAAACGCCTCGAACGAATCAGTCAGTGGCTCAAACTGCTCTTTCCAGCTTGATTCAATCATATTCGCGTCCCGACAGTTTCCTACAGGAACCCATTTTTTGCTATCGGCACTTTCCTAAGGACTCGGGCAGATCGATTCCGCGAAAAACTAATCTGTGTTCCGGTCTCGCTAATAGGGCCCCATTTTTGGTCATTTCCCACTCATAGTTTATCCGCACGACGATCATTAAATCCTCTCGCAAATACTTCTTCGGGACGGAGAATGAGATCGAGTCTCGTGGAGCGATCCACCCAACAAAACTATTATCTGATGAGGGAATCGCGGGAATCTGAACCTTTTCGTTCGGAAATGCGAACTTATCGACGTAATACTGAAGTCCAATATCGGTATCCACCGGCAATACATAAAATTCACGGACATTTGATAAGTTCACTGATCGCCCGGTGCGGTAATAGAGTCTGTCCGTCTTGACCGCGATTGCCCATTTGTCCCCATTGGAGAGCCGCAGACGGATCGAATCGTTCAACTCACATTCACTCTGCAAGGATATCTCAACCGACCGGTCGTCTACGTCTGCCCGCTCTGTACGAGAGTTTTCTGTTTGAGCATTTACAAGTACGGAAAAGACAAGAAAAACTAATGCGATCTTCATATCCTCTGCCTCACTGCTCAAACATCTAGCAAACTGCCCAGCTTGTCTTTATAGCGAGCATCCTTACGAAGCCCCTTCGTGATCGCTAAATGAACAGCGTGACTGGGGCGGGACGTAACGGTCTGATCTAGGTTGCTGTTGTAGTTCGAACTTCGAATCATGGTCGCATTTCTAATTCAATTTTCTCTGGATGAACTTGGCTGATCAACTCAATATTGAAAGAAGTCGAAAGGGGAGAAATCTTTGATTCAATAAGTCGTTCTTGATGTGGAGCAAGCCCGTCATAACTCTCTCCAAAACGCGGACCAGAATTAAACCTTACGATCACCCGGTATCTGCCCTTAGCCAAACGAACACTATATCTTCCATCTCTATCAGTTATGGCGCTGTAGACACACTTCTTACAATCCAATCTCTGGAAGATAATATTCTGCAAACCTGCTGGGAATCGCTCGTTCGTTTTAACAAATGTCGTCATGACGGTTCCCTCTATAGGACTGAGTGACGACCATTCAAAGTAAACCCGTTCATCATCATACCCGGAGGCTTCGCCCACATTCGGACCTGCAACCCAATTTGCAACTAAAGCAAGATTGACTAAACAGACAAAGGCCAACGACAATTTAACAGTTCTCGATAGTTTCATAGTATTCCTGCTCTAGTCTGTTCCTTTGAAGACTCTCGGAAACCAATGGGGTCTGGCCTGCGATATTGCGATTTCCGTCTGCACCCGCGGGCTTCAGACGGTTCCGCTTTATGAGAGCGTGAACGCCTCTGAATGTTCATTTGAGTCAAGTACTTCGCCCCAAGTTGCCCGGGGGCATTATAGACCGCCGTGGCGGGAAATGCGTCACTAAATTGGTTTAGTGCAAAGGGAGCTACGGGCAGAGATCAGTTCGGCCGCCTGCTCTCGCGGCTTGCCGCTCGATGTGCGGAAAGGCTCTGCCTTTCCGGCGGCGTGTAAAAAAGGACTGCGGCTCCACCGCCGCTCTTTCTGTGCGGCTTCGGTCTGTGCATTCTGTGGTCATGCGTCCGTTTTTCCGGTGACCACAGAAGACACGGACGAGATCCACAGACGGCGGTCTTGTTTTTTGTTTTCTTCTTTTCTTCTTTTCCTCTTCCGTGGTTAAACCATTTCACCGACCAATGCCACCGCCTCCGACGGTTCCGGCAGGCCGGCTAAAGCCGGGACTCAAAACAACGGGCTAAAGCCCGCACTCTGAACTTCGCAACTTTCGAAACTTCGCAACTCTCGCAACTATCCAGAACTTTCATATCATCCATATCTCTCGCATCTCACGGATCCCCGTTCATATTCGAGTGAGTGCCTAAGAAAATGGACAACGGGAGTAGTGAGCGGTGAGCAGTAAGCAGTAAGCAGTGAGCTGTCCGGAAGCCGAAGGAAGTCCACCATTTAAGTTAATTAATAAGGGTCTAGAGTAGTTA